>JACCDO010117157.1_pt1 | contig 13030 bp, 13 predicted proteins | sample 7446101 | NCBI WGS metagenome assembly JACCDO01 (sample SAMN15323440, study PRJNA562643) | freshwater metagenome | isolation source: river surface water | place: USA:Blue River Watershed | collected 2017-08-16
TCATGTGTCATTAAACCATTTCTTAAAGTTGTTCCTACATTAACAAATTGACCTTTATTATCTAAATTATTTGATTCCATAGTTCCTAAAATTTGTGATTTTTTGATATATTGTTCTCTTCCACCATTAGGTTTTGATTGCATTAATAAAGGGTCAAAAGAATGTTGATAAATTCTATTATTTACAGTAGTATTAAAATCAGTTACACAACGGTCATAAAATAAAGATGATTGATTATTAATATTTAACATTTCATGATTTGAATTCATTTTTTATTTTTTTATATTCTTAATCTTTTATAAGATTTTTATTTTACTTCTTTTTTCCATAATTTTATTTCTTTAAAATTATTATTTTTATCTAAAAAAAATTATTATTTTTCTTTATTTATTATTATTTAATATTTAATATTTATTAATATTTCTGAACTATACCATCATAAGGATTAGTAGTAGATATTGATGGGAACTCTGGCATGACGATTTGTCCAACACTACAATATTTACTATCTTCTTTACATGTGGGTCCAGTGTTATAACACCATTTTGCAAAAGATGTTTGTTCATTTGGGATTTGTGTAGAAGGCATTTGATAATAATAAAATTGACCATTATTTTTATTATAAACATCACTTACATCACGATACAAATTGTATTGAAATTTTTCTTCCACTTTATCTTTCATTTGTGGGTCATTCCATATTCTTGGTGCAGAAGGTTTAGTTTTATCATCTGTTATTAAATTAATATTCATAAATGGATTATTTACTGTTGGTTCAATCTTTTCTTTATGTTCATCATTAAATACTTTTTCATTTATATCATTCTGTTCAGAACCTTTCAATGAATTTAAAAATAATTCTACATTATCTTTCTGTGTTTTATAAATAAATACTGTAAATGCCATAATTAAAATCATAATAAAAAAATAATGATAATTTTTTGTAAATAAATATAGTACTAAACTTAAAATTATTGATAATCTTGTCATAGCATTTAATTTTTCAACTAATGTCATATCATATGTCGGAAAAAAATGTGCTATCTTATTTTTCGCAAATAATATTTTAAAATCATCTAACCAGAAAGGATCACTTATAATACCAATACTTTTTGTAGTATTCTCTGTTAAATTTCCTTCAACATATTTACTATTTTCCATTTTTATATTATTATAAATACTCTAAATTATTATAAGAATTTTTTATTTTCATTTTTGCGCTTTTTCTTTATCAAAATATATATTTTTCAAATATTATTCCATTTACTTCTTCTTATTTGTTTTCTTTGTTTGTGTATTCGATTGTTGTTGATTCTTTTCTTCTACTACATTCTTCATCGACTCTCCTAATGTTTGATTTAAATTCTCAAAAATACCTGCAAATTGAGATAAATCTGGCATTGGTGGTTGACCATTTGTACTATTTTCACCTGTTCCTTGCATACCTTGTGCCATATTTTGGAACATTGACATTGGGTCCATACCAGTCATTTTAGTTAAACCACCTAATAGACCACTAGTTTCATTAATAAGTTCTTTTTCATCAAAATTATTTTGTTGCATTGCTTCTTGAACATTAGTCATTACAAAATTTAGGAGATTACCAAAACCACCTTGTTCAGGATTTGAAAGTGATGAAAGAAGTTGTGATGGGTCATTAAGCATTGGGAATTCATCAGGATTGATTTTATCACTGATAGATTTAGCGAGTTGTGCTATTTTTGTATTTTCAAGTCCTTTCATGAATTGTTGTTCGAAAGGATTGCCATCACTATTTGATTTTTTCTTATCTTTTTTAGAAGATTTAGAGTTTGATTTTTTATCATCATCACTATCTGATTCACTACTAAAAGAAACATTGGTTTCATCAAAATTTAAAGCAGGAGCTGCATCATCAAGAATTGATTCAGCATAATCAATTGATACTAACATTTTACTATAAAATTTAGAATCATTAAGATTTTTCTTAACAAATTCAACAAATTCAGGGAAAAATACCATATCACCATTATCATTTGTTGTTGTGAAAAGTTTAAAGATTGATACTAATGTTGAGAAAATATATTCTCTCATCTTTTCATTTGATTCTTTAAGAATAATTTTCATGGGAGCTTTACCAATTAGACGACTCACTTTTTGCTTCTCTACTTTACCACTCTTCTTCTTAATTTTGTCAACTTGATATAAGAAAAAATCAACATTTCCATCTTTAACTTCCTCTAAACAATATAAAAAGTTATCACACATATTATATACTATTTGGTCATTATTCTCTTGCATTCTCTCTTGAAAATTACGAATACCTGCTTCAAATGCTCCAGCTAAATCATGATGATGTTTAAATTTCTCTTGAACATTCTTACATAAATCAAGATATTTTTCTGAAGCTACTACTAATGCTTCAGTATAAGTAAGAACTGTTTTAACTTCAGTTTGTTGAAGTTCTTGAGTTGTTGTTGAAGGTACTGATTCTTGAAGACTCATTTTTATGATTTTATATAATTATCTTTTTATATCGATTTTATTTATAACTTATTTCCGCATTACATATTTTCCTTATTTTTATTTTAAACTTCTTTTTCTTTAAGTTAAAAATTCAATTTAAAGAAAATTGAAAATTGAAAAAAAATAATAATTTAAAAAAAAATTATTATTTAATTAGATTTTTATAAAAAACTAATGTAAAAATAGAAAAAGATAATTTTTAAAATACAAATGTCAAAAAAATCTACAAAAGTTAAATCTAAAAATAAATCAAATAATAATATTAAACAAAAAACTAAAAAAGAAAATAATATTAAAAAAAATATTGATACCAAAAAAAAATCAATCAAAGTAAAAGTTAAAAAAGAAGATAATAAAAAGAAAGATAATAAAAAAGATAATAATAAAAAAGAAGAAAAGAAAGATAATAAAAAAGAAGAATTATCAAATTTAGATGATAATGAAAATGAAAATGAAGTAAATTTATCAGATATTCATAAAGAATCTGGTAAAATAGATTTTGATAAAATTCTTGAGAAATGCTTGAAAGGTAAAGATTTAATGAGTTCATCTTTAAATGCTAATGAAAAAAAGAAATTAAATGAAGAATATGATAATTCTTTTGGTGAGATTCTAAAATTCAGAGATAATATGACTAAAAGTGATATAGAATCTATTGATACTATTGTATATCACAATGAAAATAATGATGGAATTTTTGGCGCAGCAGTTGCTTATCATTTTTATTGCGAATTATATAAAAATAATACTAATAAATTAAATAATTTTAGACTTATACCAGATAAACCAACTAAACAAATTAGATATTTAAACCCAAAAGAACAAGAAAAATACAAAGATAGAAATGTATTAATTATAGATTTAGATTATGCAACTGAATATATTAAATCTTTACAAAATATTGCTAAAAATGTTTATATTATTGATGATCATTCAGCTGCTAATGTTCAAAGAACTAATAAAATATTTGTAAGTTCTGGACAACAAGCTGCATGTGCAAATGTTTTTAAATTTTTTTATCCTAAAGAAAAAATACCTCAAATAATTAAAATAGTTGATATTTCAGATAGTAAATCTGGATTAAGTAAATATACAAATTATATGAATTTATTTACTTTATATATTGGTCACAGATTTACACATAATAAACAATTTTTAAGAAAAGAGCCTAAAGAAGTACTTAAAACAATATGGGAAGTTATTGAAAATGGTAATCCTAGTTCATTTGTAATAGCTGGACACTATATGGATGAAGTTTCTGAATCATTGAAAGAACAAATTGCTATTAATGCAAAACCCGCAAGCTTCCAAGGGTATAAAGTAGCAACTTTAAATTTTAATAGCCCAGGTCTTACGAAACCAGTTTCTCGCCAAATAAATACAAATTATGAACGCATGGGTCAACCAATAGATTTCAGTGTATTATTTGGATATGAATTCACTGCTAATGGTTATAGTGTCACTTTGATGGATAATCATAAACCAACATCAACAATTGACTTAGGAGAAATAGCAAGAAAGCTTGGTAAAATTGGAGGACATCCAAAACAAGGTTCTGGGCACCAACATATAGGACACTTCTACTGGCCTCGCAATAAATCCTTAGACATTTGGGACCTTTTTGAAAAAAAATATATTTAATGTGATTTTTTATTTTTTTAAATTGAATATTATTTTTTAATTTTAGTTAAAAATTAAAAAACTTAAAAAAATCTAATCTTTAAAAAATTTAATTAGCTGTAATTTTTTCTTTTTGATACTTTTCTGATAAAATAACAAAGACTTTGAAATACTTCCAAGCTATTGCTTTATTATCTTCTGACATTTTATTCATCCAAATATCAGCCATAACATTTGCAAATTTCATTAATTCACCTTTAACATTATCTTGACCACCACCATTCAAAAAGAATGCTTCATCTTCTTTAAGAATTTTTTCTTTGTGAGGTAAAACATATTTTATAAAATTTTCTAAAATTAATGTAGAATTCATACTTTTAAATATTTCATATTGAGTTTTAAATACTTGTAAAGATTTTACTTCGGGGAAAATATTAATCATCTCCTCTGTAAAATCTTCAATCTGTTTTAAAAATATTTTTTTTATATCCATTTTTATTGTCTATAATCTTCAATCTATTTTTTTTTAAATACCCTTTAAAATAATAATTAAAAAAATAAAAAAAATAATAATTCTCATTATCCTAATCTTGGTTGATTCGTATAAAATATATACTCATTATCCAAGTCTTGGTTGTCCCATCGGTACTTCTAATTTTCTTTGATTCATTCTACTTTCATATTCTAAATCTAATTGTGTTTTCTTATGTGACTCTCTAGAATCTTCTCCACCTCTTCCTCTATTATCAGTGAAAGAAGCATCACTTGGTGCAGATATATTGAAAGTTTCATTAATAAAACTAAAAGCTTTTTTGAGTGGTTCATTCTTACCATCTAAAAATGAAAAATTATCAGAATAACCTGTCATTCCAAAAGGGTCATAATCCAAAATTTGATTTGATTGAACACTAGCTTTATGGTTCTCATCATACCATTTGAATATATTGACACCTACTAATAAATTAGGAGAACCATTCATAGGTATAATAGCAGATGGTACTTTTTTAACATAAGGAGGGATTTTAACACCTTTAGTATCAACGTTTATTTTTATAAATTTTTTGTCTAAAGAAGGGTCTTTAGTTAATAAAACTAGAAATTCTTTAGAATGCATACATTTGTTTGAATAAAATAAAATATAATCATTACTCATTTTATAATATTTGTTTTATTTAATAAATAAAAATAAAAATGATATTTTTTATTTACGCATTTATTCTTTTTTTCTTTAAATTCTAATTAAAAATATAATTAAATTATTAATTAATAAAAAAATCAATAATAATTAATTAAAAATTTTTATGTTGTATAAAAAAAAGTGATTTTTAAATAAATGAAAGTTATTTTTTCTATTTAAAAAAAATAGAATAAAATATTAGTAGCTATAAATATAAATATTGAAAATGTCTATTTTAGAAAAAATTCAGAAAAAAGATAATTTTATCACTTTTAATATTAAGAATAATGAAGGTAAAATTTATACGTCTCTAGTTAATGCTATTAGACGTACAATTTTATCAGATATTAAAACTTGGTGTATTAATCCGAATGAAACAACTTTCTTTGATAATACTTCTGTTTTAAATAATGAATTTATCGCTCATCGTTTATCTCTTGTCCCGATTCGTTGTGATATAGACGTAAATTATGATTCAATTATTATTGAATGCAAAAAGAAAAATGAAGAAGAAGATGTGATTGGAGTATATGTTGATGATTTTGTTGTAAAAGATAAAAAATCAGATAAAACTATTGATAATAATCTGATTTTTCCTTATACTAGAATCCTTTTAGCAAATCTTAGATATAATCAAAGTATCTCTTTTGAATGCAAATTAGAAGAAAAAGCACCTTGTGAAAAAGATGCATCATCTGCTCATTGTTGTGTTTGTACTTGTGTACATACATTTGTGACAGATGAAGAAAGAGTAGCAGAAGAATCTAAGAATATGACAGAAGAAGAGAAAAGGATGTATTTTAAAGAGAGAGTTTATGAGACAAATAAATACAATCAACCAGTATTATTTAATATGAATATTGAAAGTATAGGTCAATATGAACAGACTAAAATAGTAAGAATGGGTATTGAGATGCTTAAAGAGAGAATTAATAAACTTTTAATGGATATTCGAAATAGAAATGAAAGAGTAAGAATTCAATTAGATAGTGTTTATGGAGATATTTATGAAATTATTGTATTTGATGAGAATGATACATTAGGAAATCTTTTAACACAATATGCTGGATTAAATCCAAATATGGATTATACGGGATATGTAATTAGACATCCATTAAGAAAAGAGATGTTAATGAAGTTTAAATTAAAAGAGAATAATACATTTGATAATGTTTATAGTATTATTGAAGAAGGTAAAAATAAGATATTTGCAATTTTAGATAAAATTCATGAAGAATTAGAATAATTATTCTAATATTCTTCTTTATTTTTTTTCATTCTAGATTGGAGGAAAGCACAAATAAAGAAAGTTATAATAATAAGAATAGGAATCTGACCTAAAAATTTAACAAAAGAAGCTAAAATGTAAAGAAAGATAAATATAATAGCAAAAAGAGTTAAAAAATTTTTGTTTAAATATTTTTTTTGAAATTCTGTAGTATCAATATCCATTATAAATTTAATTATTATCTATTTTTTAATAACATTTTTTTACAAAAAATTAATAAATTAAATAAAAATTTATTAAACAAATTTAATTTTCATCTATTTAATCCTTATTTTATTTAAGTATATTAAATAATAAATATTTAATAATAAAAATGAATTTCGATTTTGTAAAACCTGATACAATCGATAATTATCTATTTGATAATTATTATAATTCTGTTCTTAAATTCGTTTTCAATAAAGAACTATATATATCTTTTCAAACTAAATTCTTTATTAATAATTCTGATTCTGATTTTGATTTTGATAATTATAATAATAATACTACAACAAATACAGATAATCAAAATGATTATTTTAAATTAAAAAATAAAAAAATATTAATTATAAATAATGGAGGATTTAATCCATTCAATGAATTTAGAAGTATAATTAATGAATATAATATTAATATGACTTTACAAAATGAACATCCTTTATTTGAAGAAAAATTAAAAAATGATATTAAAGGTGAAAATGATGAAAATAATATTAAAATTATAACTTTTAATCCTTTCTTATTTGATAATAACAATAAAGAAAAAGATTATGATATAATAATAATAAATCATACATCTATATTCGAAAATAAATTAATGGTATTATTAAATAATTTACATGAATATTTAAAAGAAGATGGAAAGATATATTTTTTTCATACAATTTGCAATCAATCAAATAATAAATTAATGATGAAAAATTTAATAAGAGATGGATTAAAAAAAATAACAAATTTACCAATTGGAAGAACTAAAAATATTATTGAAATTTACGAAGAATTAAAACTTATTAATTCATCTTTTATTAAAAAAGAATCAGATGTATTTATGAAAAAAAAATACTTATTTTATGGTGAATATTCTCTCCATTATTTTATCCTCCAAAAAATTAATTAAGATTTTTCTAACTTATACTTTATCTCTTTAATCTCTTTTTTCAATATTATATTTTTACCATCATATTTTTGTTTATTTATAAATAATATAATAACACAAATAACTGCTATTATATAAATAAACATATGAACCCAATAACCTCTAATAAAAGAAATAAAAGTAAAAATAATAAAAGCAATACCTAAACAAACCAAAGTGAAGAAAGGTATATTAAGAGTCATTTTAAGAAGAGAAGTTTCATAAACAAGAGGTATCATAGAGAAAACAATTAAAAAATTAGCAAATAAAAGAAGAGTATAATATAAAGTTTTATCTTGTAAAATATCCATTTTAAATATTTATTTATCTAATATTTATTATTATTTTATTTTTATTTTTATTTAATTTTTATAATTTTATAATTTTATAATTTTTGTTAAATTAAAGTAAAAGAGGTTTGTCAATAACAGAATCTCTTTTATTAATTAACTCTTGATATTTTTCATTAAATCTATTAATTTTTTCTTCTTCTTTTTGATATAAAATATCAGAAGAATTCATTCCTAATTCTCTAAATTTATTCTCATCTTCTTCATCTTCATTTTTTATACCAAAATACATCATTTTTGTTAAATTAAATGAATTCTTTAATTTTAATATTTTCATTTCTAAACATTTTCCTAATGTTCTTAATTCTTGTCTTGTTAAATATATGTGTTCAGGAATACCTACAATACATACTATACCATCTTTTCTCTCTTCTCTACAAATATGATAAAAAATAGTATGTTGATAAGAAATATTATCTTCATTAATATATATTGTTAGATTGGACTCTCGATTTAATTCAAAAAGTACATCCTCTATATAAAGATTCTCATCTAATACTTTTAAACTTTCTGAATTTTTTATTGAAAATTTATCTTCTTCTTTTTTATATAATAAATTCGGTAAAATATAAATTATATGATAACAATTTTCCCATAATTTATTAGTTATTTTGGGTTTCAATCTTTTATTTTCAATAAAATTATCAATATCGATATCCATTTTCCTTCACTTGCTTTGCTCCAAACAAAACAAGAATATTTAGTTAAATGAATTATTGATTTCCAATAAACGGAAAGGTTGTTAATAGTACAGTAGTTATTTTATTAAATAATATATATATAAACAATACGTAAAGTATATTAAATATTTACGTACAAACTTTAAAAATTATCTATATATCCTATTTTTTCAATCATTAATTAAATATTAATCATTTTTTTATTATTATTCTTCTTCCTCTTCTACTACATAAAACTTATTATATTCATCTTTTGACATTATTCCTGAACCGATTATCTTACATGGTATTATTGGTTCATCATTATCATCATTCTTTTGAATATTTTCTATTTTACGTACTATATCAAATCCTTGTAATACAATACCATATACAACATGTTTACCATCTAACCATGGAGTTGGTTCTGTAGTAATAAAGAATTGAGAATTATTTGTATTTGGTCCTGCATTAGCCATTGATAATAATCCAGGTTGATTATGTTTTAATTCAAAATTCTCATCTTCAAAATTTTGACCATAAATACTATGACCTCCTGTACCATCACCATTAGTAATATCACCACCTTGTATCATGAATTTAGGAATGACACGATGGAATTTTGTACCAACATAAGAAGGTTTACTTCCATTATTGAGAATATTTTTTGAACATAATGTTCTAAAGTTCTTACAAGTTTTAGGAGCTACATCATCAAATAACTGCATAACAATTTTACCCATTCTTTCATCTCCAATTTGAATATCAAAATATACATAATTAGAAGTATCCAAAATATCTGATTCTGAAAGTTTATCAGGTGGTCTTCCATTAATTATAGAATTCTGAAAATCCTCTTTGTTTTTATCTACACCACTATCTACATTCGTTAGTTTTTGGGGTTCATCTGATTTTTTCTTTATAAAATATTTATAAATGAAATATCCTATAATAACTACTATTATTATAACTATCGATATAATAATCCATTTTTTATCCATTTTTACTTTTATACCTTTTATTTATTTATTTTTTTTAAGTTGAAAATAAACTTAATATTTTTTAGTTTATATATAATACATAAATATATAATTAATTCAATTTAAAGAAATAAAATTATAAAAAGATAATAAATAAAAATGAGTGGTAAATTTTATACAATTAGAGAAGATATTATTTATTTTTTGATAAATAATATTGATAAACAATTTTCAGAAAAAGAATTTATATTAACATATTTACATAAAAATTTATATTTTGAAAAAGGTATTAATCAATATGAACGTTTTACGGAAATACATGAAATTAATAAAATTTTACAAAGAATGGTAAAAAAAGGTTATATAAATATTAAACAAAAAAAAATAACATTAAATTTTAATAATGATTATGTAAAAAAAATAAGTGAAAGAATAGAAAAATTGAGTTATAATATGATACAATCATATAATGCTTTTAAAATAAACAAAAATTTTATGGATAATATTAATATTAATTATAAAAATAAAAATAAGAAAGAAGATGATATTAATGATATGGATTTTGAAGAATATGAAAAAGAGTTTAGTGATGATGATAGAGATTTAGAATCAGAATATGATGAAGATAATGATAGTGATGAAGAAGATGAATATAAAGAAGAAACACAAATCTTTGAAAAAATAAATAATTTTAATAAAGATATACAAGATATGATTGGTGTTAATGGTATATATAAGATAAAGAGTGACAATTCTAAAGATATTTATATTGTAGATGCACAAAATAAAACATGTACATGTAAAGGATTTTTATATTCTGTATATTCTCCACCAATATGTAAACATATAATTAAATTTAATCCTATACAAAAATCATATAGAATTGAAAATAATGGAAAAAGAAGAAAAAAAGATACAGTTAAATATGAATTTATATATGAGTTTACAAATGAAGTAAATAAAGAAATAAAAAATAAATCATTAAATGAAATAAATAATAACGAGATTTTAGCAAAACCAGAATATGATAAATAAGTTTTCCCGTGAATTGATGAATCAATTCTGCGAAATGATTATCACTCACTCTAGGTGCTTTGCTTTTGAGACAGGATTAATATAAATGAAGATATTTAAATTGAATAATAATAATTTTTTATTTTTTATTTTTTATTTTCATCTTCTAAATTTTTTATTTTTTTTATAATATTTGTTGAAGAATAATTTTTAACAAATGGATGAATAATAACTTCATCAACAAATTCTTTACCAATAATATTTTCAACAGTATAATCACCACCTTTAACTAATACATTTGGTCTTAATTTTTCAAGAAGATTAAAAGGAGTATCTTCATCAAAAATAATAATTAAATCGATAAAATCAAAATATGATAAAAAATCACTTCTATAATCAACATTATTAATTGGTCTATTTTGACCTTTAAGACGTTTAATAGAAGAATCAGAATTTAAACCAACAATTAAATAGTCACCTAAAGATTTAGAATGTTTTAAAAGTTCAAGATGCCCTAAATGAATAATATCAAAACAACCATTAGTAAAAACAATTTTTTTATAATTTTGTTTAATACGATTTATTTGAAAATTAAAAATAAAATTAGATTCTGAATTATTATTTAATCTAAAATATATTTTTTTTAAAAGTTTTTCTGAACTATTTTTTATTTGATTTTTATTATTATAATATTCTTGAATATCAATTAAACTACATTCATATGTACCTATTGTATTAACTGATTTTCCTCCTATAAAATTTGCTATTTTTGTAGATTCTAGTATATTTTTATTTTTCATATATTCAACTATTAAAACCGCAAAAACTACATCTCCACATCCTGTTACATCTTTAACTTGTATATTTTCTTTTTCAAAATGTTTAATAATATCACAATTATCAAATATTTGATTTGATTTTAATATCATACCATCTTCTCCACACGTACATAATATATATGAGAATGAACCAACATTAATTAATAAATTTAATTTTTGATTAATATCATTGTTTATTTTATGTATATTATTATTATTATTATTATTATTTATAATATAATCAATCATTTTTTCAAATTCTTTTTTATTAGGTTTAATTAAAAAACATTCTTTATATCTTTCTATTCTTTCAATTTTTGGATCAACAAATGTTAAAATATTATAATTTTTACAATATGTTATTATATTTTGACAAAAAAAATCACTTAATACACCTTTATTATAATCACTTATCACTATACAATCTATTTTACTTTTTTTATTTTCATTATCAATATTTTCCATAATTTTATTTTGTATTTCTAAATCTATTTCTTTTATTGTTTCTAAATCAAATCGTGATATCATTGTATTACCACAATATATTCTGTTTTTTATTGTTGTTTTTCTATCATAAATTTTATATATTATATTTTTAATTTTATTTTTTTTACATAATTCTTCATATATATTATTATCTATTTCATTTTCACCTAAAATACTATATAATAATAAAGAATCATTATTTTTATCTATTAAATTATTTATATTTAATGCTAAATTAGCTGCTCCACCCAATTTATTTTCTATTTTTTCAATATTAGTTATAGGTATAGGAGCTTCCGGTGATATTCTATCTATTTTACCAAAATAATATCTATCTATCATAACATCTCCGATAACAATTATTTTCATTTAATAATATTCTATTTTATTTTTATTAAAATTTAATTTAAAATAAACTATTTTTATAATTATAAAAATTTAAAAATAAAAAAAATATAATTAATCAAATAAAGATTAGATAGGGAAAGAATCAGAATTATCATTAATATATCTCACTAATTGTCCTTTAGTCTTGTTAACAACTGGTAAAATATAATTTGGATTAATAACTCTTGGACAAGGTAATCTGTATCCATATGGATTTCCGTATCTACTTTCATATAAGAATTGACTATATACAGCTTTTAAGAATTCACCTGTTAATAAAATAGTTCTATCATCTTTATTTCCTGGATATAAATCACCTGGGAATACAGCTGTATATGTAAAATAAGCTTGTCTACTCCATTCATAGAAACTTCTAGTCATAATATCTAACATTTTGGTAAAGAAATCAGCATGTTTAATATAATAATAAAGAACTTTTTCATTATCACTTAAAACAGATGGGTCGAAAGTAGCATCATTTTTACATTTTCCATTATTATAAACTATATTTGACCAACAAACAGGAAGAGAATTTGGACCTAAAATTCTTAACATATTAATTTTGGTTGTTCCATTATATTCAACATATGGGATTGAGTTAGCAATGAAACCACCTGGTTGAGGTAAATAAA
>JACCDO010072130.1_pt1 | contig 13029 bp, 11 predicted proteins | sample 7446101 | NCBI WGS metagenome assembly JACCDO01 (sample SAMN15323440, study PRJNA562643) | freshwater metagenome | isolation source: river surface water | place: USA:Blue River Watershed | collected 2017-08-16
CAGCACCAATGGATATATGCATACCAAACACCGAAATGTAATTATTAGTTAGTACAAATTACCAGTTCTACTTGTGTAGGCTTCATGAGTAGATTTTGCAAGACTTATTTAATGCAGCCTGTGCCCTTCTTTTCTTAAAAATCACTCAAAATATTTTCCATCATTAAATTCCTTTTGCAAGACTTGATACTTTCCAGAGTCTTTCAGCTTTTTTAAGCCTGCTTCAAATAATTTAAGCAGCCTATGTGACTGAGCCTGTTTAGCCTTAGGAAAAATCACATAAATTGGTTTTACTTTCCAGGGTTTCTGGTGATAGGTTATTCGGTCTCGCTCACCCTGCGTAAAATGCTTCAATAAAATATAGTTTCCTACCTCCTCGACCGCTGGAAAAAGATCTACTCGTCGCGCAAGCACCAACTTAAACACTTGCTGCTCATCAGTCGCTTCCAACAAATTTAACTTAGAGCCCTCTTTATTCAGTGCGATCATCTCTTCATAAGTGGCATAGCCACGCATACCACCTATACTAAATTTTTCGAGTTCCTTGACATCTTTCCAAGCAAATTTTAGGTCTTTGTTGTGATAAAAAACGACCCGCCCATCGCCAAGGGAAGATTCTGGATAGATAAAGCTAAGCTCGCGTTCACTGGTCTTTGAGAAACCAATTACACCATCAATCGCTCCTGCTTTTGCAGATTCGAGTGCTCGCTTCCATGGAAAAAATCCATATTCGACAGTTATCCCTTCTTCTTTAAATGCATCGGAAACTAGCTTTGACCAATAACCGTATTCTTTAAATCCTTGGGAGGTATATGGAGGATACTCACCATTGCCAAGTTTAATAGTCTCGCCATTTAATCTTATCGAATAAAGCGAACAACATATTAAAATTATTGTCATCATGCGTCCAAAAAACATGGTCACTCCACAAAGATTTGCCCAAAGTTCACGTGGCTTAAGTGCCTTTCACTTCAAAACGGTACTTCTGTTTAGATCGGTATTTTTACGATGATTAACTTTACCCACTCTAGGCCGAGTGTTTAAATTCTTGAGGTGTTTCAGACTTATCTACGTTCTTATCAAACGGTGCTAACAACCCATTTTTTAAGACCCTGAGTTTAGTACCTCTCCACATCACCGTATTACTAAACACTGAATTTATCCAAATGACGGGTGCAATGAGCTCACGAAGAATCCAATAGCCAAGGTGAAACGGACGTTTAACACTTCTTAGCCAAATCATATCAAATAACCCCCATACCGCCATAATGCCTATTACAAATGGTGCTGCCGGCAGTGAATTTCGCGTTGCTAAAAGCCCTGCTATACCCATATTAAAAACACAAAACTGAATGGGAATGATCGAAAAAACTAAAGGCTCCCCTCTTTTTTGGGTAATTGCCCAGCGCAAATGGCGCTGCCAAAATACCTTTAGTGACTTACGCTCGATATGCTGAGTCACCGTCCCGTGTAGCATATGAATTTTTCGTCCAATTGCTCTAACCTTTAAGCCCGTCACATAGTCTTCAGCCATATAGTTTCGTATAGCCATAAGCCCACCTATCTTTTCAAAATCAACCTTTCGAAAAAATAAGGAGGCACCTAATGCCACCGTTTGGCCAAAAAAATCTGTAATCATCAGGCCACGAGTGTAATAGGTCGAAAGATGATAGCTTTCTAGCCGCCCCACAATGCCTACTCCACCATCACCAACCACCATGGCAGAAACAATCCCTGTATCTGGCCGAATAGTTCCTGCGAGACTCCTCAAATACCCTTTCTCAGCACGAATATAGCTATCGCTCATGAGAATCCAATCATGACGACACTCATTATAAGGGGTAACCATGTTATTAACTTTTGGATTAATACCTATTTCATGGTCTGATATGACGAGCCTTGCCCGTGACGGGGAAATGCCTTTTAAGACACTCTCAACAACTTCCACCGCAGGATCACTGTAGGCAGCAACAGAAAAAATCACCTCATACTCTGGATAATCTAAGTCTAAAAATGATTTTAAGTTATCATGAAGTCCAGGATCAATACCCTTCAGTGGCTTGATAATAGAAATAGGCGGAGTATCTTTTGAATGGGGAATACCTCTCTTCGAAAGGTGACTATATCCGTATATATTTCCCACCATTAGAGCAAATACTCCTGCTCCGATGATTCCTAAAAGTAATAAATCAATCCACATAGGGCTCCCTTACTTGACCATTAATCCATCTCGCATAGAGATAATACGTTTTGCACGTTCAAGGACCCTATTGTCATGAGTCGAGAAAATAAAGGTGACCTTAAGCCGTTCATTTAAATCTTTCATTAGATCAAGTAAATTGGTGGCGGTCTTTGAGTCGAGATTCGCGGTTGGCTCGTCTGCTAATATGATCGCGGGCTCTGGCGCAATAGCTCGCGCGATTGCCACGCGCTGCTGCTGCCCACCGGAAAGCTCGCTGGGTCGACGATGGGCTAAATGCCCTAATCCCACTAGTTCTAAAGCTCGGAGCGCTTTTTCACGTCGCTCTTTGGCGGGCTTTTTTTGCAGCATTAAGGTGAATTCTGCATTTTCTACTGCACTCAAAATCGGAATCAGATTGTAGGATTGGAAAATAAAGCCAATCCGATCCCGCCTTAACATCGACAGCTCTTTTTTTGACAAAGATCCTAGAGCGCGTCCTTCAATCACGATCTCCCCTTGGGTGGTGCGATCTAAGGCACCAATCAAGTTTAACATGGTCGTTTTGCCAGACCCAGATGGACCATTAAGTGCTAGAAAATCGCCGTGGTCCACATCGAACGTAATGTCTCTCAAAGCATGGATCTTACCCGCGCCACTACCATATTCCTTGTCGACCTTTAATACCTGAACCGTATGATCAAACGACATAGGCACACCCTTAAAGAATTGTGATATCATCAGTATACACGTTTTAATTTAGTTGTGCTTACCTACTGACGAGGAAACTTGTGAACCTCCCCATATTTGCCCTAAGAAACCTGGGACGAACTCCAGTAAAAACCGGCATTAAGGCGCTAGCCCTAGGCCTAGTCACGGCTATTATGATTGTCTGGGCTACTCTCAATGCTGGACTAAATGACCTGCTAGAAAGCGCAGCCACCTCTATGGAGAGCGGAGAATTCCAGCTACACAGCCCAAATTACCAAACGAAAGCGAGCCTCTACACCACCGTTGACGCCCCCGAGCTGCTTGAATCTCAGTTAACTGAGCGGGGGTATGCTACCAGCTTGAGGCTTTATGGGAACGCCCTTGCTGCTACGAAGGAAAGCTCGTCTGGGATTGATATTCGAGCATTTGATGTAGAAAAAGAAAAAAAAGTCACAAATATCCATACTCTTGTTGGCTTAGGTCAATGGTTAGATCCTAACTCTTCGTCAGGAGTGGTCTTGGGTAAAACCCTTGCTAAAAGACTTAAAGTCTCCCTCAATGACGAAATTATTCTTGTCGGACAAGCCGCTGACGGCTCACTTGCAAATGGAGTATTTTTTGTTCGGGGTATCTTAGAACCACTTTCTCAAAGCCTTGATCAACGTGCTCTCTACATGACTGAAAAAGGCTTTAGAGACTACTTCCTGCTTGCGCAAGGCGTCCACGAAATTGCCATTAAAAGACCCACTTTAAAAATGTCCTACCAAATCGCAAAAGAAGATTTAAAAGAGCTTACCAAAGGTAGGGCTGCACTACAATCGTGGCGTCAAATTAAACCCGTAATTGCAAAAACTACGGATATTTTGGACGTCTCAGCGATTTTTGTCCTTATCTTTATTTACCTAACCTTAGGTAGTATTATTTTAAACACCATGCTGATGACTGTCTACGAGCGCATTAGGGAATTCGGCACCATGGCAGCCCTAGGCATGACCCCAGTTCAGATGATTCGCCTGGTTCTTTTCGAAGCTCTCTGGCTAGCGATATTTTCCTCCATAACTGCTCTAACCTTGGGAATTCCCTTAGCCTGGTGGTTTTCACAGCACGGCTTTGATTTATCCCTCCTTATGGATCAATATGCACTTGCAGGTGTCACCCTTAAGCCGATTATTTTTGGGCGATTTTCCTGGAGTGTTATGCTTAAACCACCCGCCTTTCTTGTTGCTGCTTTAGTAGTCTTTTCAGTTTACCCAGGATTTGACATGGCTCGGAAAAAACCCGTTGAAACCTTATATGATCATTAATTAGGAATAAATCATGAACTGGGCTCTCTTAAAAATTGCTGCAAAAAACTTGCTACGAAATAAAAGGCGCACGGCAGTCGTGGCCGTTTCGGTAGCAATGGGCGTTACGGTCTCCATTATCATCTTAGGTATTCGCCAGAGCGCTTATGATCGCATGATTCTCAGCGGTGCTAAGGGAAGCTATGGACTTCTGACCGTCTCTAGCCCTAATTTTATCACAGACCCTCTTCCCAAACTTAAAATTAAGATCCCAGAAGGTTCCTCTCTAGTTAGGCGACACCACCTTGAAGCATACCCTAGAATTTCAACTCCGACCATGGTGCAAACAGCCAACGGAAGTGTCGGTGCTCAACTTTTCGGTATCGATTTTATGAAAGAGGATTCCAATACAAACCTAGGTATCTTAGGTTTAAAAAATCCAAACATCGCGCAACATGCCGCACAAAAAGCTACGATCATTGGTGACGTCATGGCACAGAAACTTGGTGCATCGATCGGCACACCGCTTATATTGTCTCTTGCGGATAAAAAAGGGGACATCAGCACAGCGATTACGGAGATTACTGACATTTTCCATACGGGCAGCCCCGAGTTTGATGCACATGTCATCCTAACATCTCTCAGCAACGCCCAAAGTTTTATGGGGTATGAAGGCAATGAAGCCTCCCTACTCGCGCTTTACCCTCCGAGCAATCATGATATGAGCGAAATCGCTCGCACCTTAACCCAGTCAGTGGGTGCAGAGCAATATGAGATCTCCACCTGGCAAAAAAGCCTACCCGAACTTTCTCAAACAATCGCCATTGACCGTTCGATGCACCATTTACTTTGCGGATTTGCAGCTATCATTACTGGAGTTGGTATCCTTAATGCCATGTTATTAAGTGTTATTGAACGGCGTCGAGAATTCGGTGTCATCCTAGCTCTTGGTATGACGCCACGAGAGCTCTTAGGCCTCGTATGTTTTGAGGCATTTATTATGGGAATTCTAGGATTAGGTCTGGGTGCGCTTATGGCATCCCCGCTTTATTACTACCTCGCAACCAAGGGCTTTGACCTTACTCCCTACCTCTCGAACGAGGATACTAGGGGAGTGGACTTTGTTGACCAGGTGCTAGGATGCCGTGTTACTTTTACTCAGTTAATTGTGGTAAGCATCTTTCTAGTCATCGTAACAATTTTAGCATCAATCATCCCTGCTCTTAAGGCTGCAAAGACTGAGCCTATTGCAGCCATAGGCGGTAGATCTTAAGGACGCACAATCAAAAAACTCCTCTACACCCTTTAAATATCAAGATGTCTCCGCCATCGGTACACGGTACTTCACTGCGCCGTTTCGACATATAAGATATCCATTCATAGCAATTCGTACTATGAATGGGCATCATCTAAAATCTCGATTAGTCACCCTGTAGATTTGTTAAGAGAAAAGTCGAGCTATCCACTTTTGCCTTACGGTTCAGTTTTCGATAAGTAATCTCGGTAAACTCTCCCTTTAACTCCGCAGTTTGTGGAGTTGCTTTGAGTTTAGTGGGAATCATACGATCACCATTCATCTTTGCTTCCGCATATGAAATTGATCGAATAAGCTTCCCATCTTTGTCAAAAAAATCCTGATTTATAGGATATTTCTTGGTTTTATCTGCAATGATGACAATACTACGCCAAATAGTCGGTGCATCAGGTTTAGCAAGTGCTTTTAAAGTCCAAATATCGCTACTGCCCTCTTTCTTCTTAGCTATAACAGTCGAGTTAAAATCACGGTTTAGATTGAAATCTTGCACTAAATCAGAATTCGTAAAATGACTACCCATCCAAGACTGCCCCATCATAGCCTCTGCTAGTTTTACAGTTCTAGCTACTTTAGGCAGATAGTTATAAACATCTTTATCTACTTTTAATGTGCTCACCCCCTTTTCTTTCGCAGGCTTAGTGATACGCACCAGAGACTTGGTTCTTCCACTTCCCCAGAAATTTAACGAGAGGTTTCGTTCAAAGTTTTTCGTTTTAATATACATATCCATTTCGGCATAGGTTCCACCGTCGGTAACCCACAAATCATCAAGTGCTTTCGTTAGTGCTTGCACCTCTTTCGCATCGTCAGCATAGGCAAGGCTAGCTAAAGATAAACATACCAGGCCCGTAACTACCTTTTGAAGCCACATACCCACCCCCTCAAACTCTAAAGATTATTGATACATATCTTAAAAATGGTAGGGGGGATTTGTCAAATCACTGCGTTTAAAAAGCCTCTAAACAACTAATCTCACAGCGATTTACTCAAACTAAAGTTAAGCTGACTTTCTTTAATAAAGAAATAAGTTGCCGAATGCCTTAAAAATAGGCAGGGTCAAAGCATCTAACTATGGAGGCTACCCTGGTGCGAGCACTGTTCGTTAATTTATTGTTTATGGCATTATCAGTTCCTGCAAAAGGCGGGACACTCAACTTAATCGCGGTGGGCGATACCGGTAGCGGGAGCGAAGAACAGTGGCAAACAGCAAGGGGCATGGAGCGCTACTGTGCAAAGGTGGCGTGTGACGGCGTATTGCTCCTAGGTGATAATATTTACCCTGATGGAGCAGACCATCCGGACGATCCACAGTTCAAGACTAAATTTGAAGACCCCTATCAAAATCTAACGATGCCGTTTTATGTTATCCTTGGAAACCATGACGTGCATCTTGGTGAAAAGGGCCGGCAAGCTGCGATTGACTATTCTAAGTACTCCAAGAAGTGGCAGCTTCCAGCGGCGTACTACACCAAGGAATTTGCAAGTGTCGACATTTTTGCCCTCGACACCAACACATTTCGCAAAGATCCAACTCAGCAAGAGTGGCTAAAATCCAAGCTTGCCGCATCCAAAGCCCCTCACAAACTTATCATGGGACACCACCCCATTTATAGCACCGGGGGGCATGGTAACGACGATAACATAGAAGGCTATCCCATGAAAAAATTGCGCGATATCCTGGAACCTTTACTATGCCAGTATAAAGCGCACTACCTCTCAGGACACGATCATATCTTACAAGTAAATCACCTATCATGCGGTGTTATAAGCGTTGTTTCAGGTGCAGGGGGAATTACACGAAGAGTCCATCAAGGGGCAAAAGAACGTGAAAAATCCACTCTTATTTTCGCGCAAGGGAAAACCAGCGGTTTCGCCCATTTAGCGATTTCTGATGAAAAAATAGAGTTTCGTATCAAAGGTATTGACGACAACACTCTCTACAAAGAGTTTCTTAAGCCTACGCAGACAAAGCAGTAGGATCAAGGAGCGGAGCAGGAACACATCTCTGTTCCTGCTTTCTAGGTGTCACTTTAAGGATACTGTGGACGAGCTAATAGGGGCCCGCCTTTGCGTTTTATGATTTCAATATCAGGCGCACTCCGCTCAAACCCTCCTGGATTCTTGGCTTCGTTAAGAGCTTCTTTAGTAAGAAGTGCTTTTAAAGCAGCAAACTGCTGGTCTTGGTCAAACTGCTCACCCAAAACGACCTTAGGTTTAAGTGGATTATCTTGCGAAATTGTTTTTCGAGCTTCGATATTCAGATCATAAAGCGTCGCACGGTGATGGGTCGTAAATGAAAGTCGCCCATCCATTAAAACATTACGGCATTTTGCTTCTCGTACCTCTTCAGCGACCTCTCCTGAAGCGGGGGTTGACCATTTTGCCCCTGGAATAAAATCATCATTGAGGTAACCGTGAAACACCTGGTAACCAGATGATTCCTTCTTTAACCACTCTATTGCCCGCACCATCGCGGCAATTGCAGGATCACCAGCATTTGTCATACGCACGGGCAGCCCATGGGTTCCGACTAATACACAAACTTCTTGTGATGAACTTTCTGGAAAGTACTGCTTGATATCACGCTCGATGGCAGCTTGCCAAACCTTGCGAAACCTTTCATCTTCAGAATACTGCCTAAAACCGATAGCCTCCACATCCCAGTCGGGGTGTTTTGCTAGGTATGCTCTCACATCTTCGATGTTCTCTCCACTTGACGCAAAAGAGTATTGCGCCCCTTTGTTAAAGACAACAATAGTACTTACGCCATCTTGACGCATCACAGCTAACGTATCTTCGATCAGAGGGTTCGCAAAATTAAAACCGTAGTAGGCTTTGCCGTCGACTCCCGCTTTCCTCAGCGCTTCAGTAACGACTGAAGCCTGCTTTGCAGAATTCTCACGATAACGGGTTGGGCCAATCAGTTCGTATTGGGCCCTAACCACCCCCACCGAAAGTCGGTATGCTGGGTCTGAAAGTATGGGTCTAATCCAGTTCGGAAAGGGGATACCGACGTTCTTCTGAAACGCTGTTTTAATATACCCCTCTAGTTCTGATTTCGGGTCATCGATATCTCCGTGCGAAGCTAGCAAAACCCCTACTTTCCCATACGCATTAGCGGTTAAAGCCAAACTACCCAGCAATAATAACTGTCGAATCATGCGAGATCCCCCAAACAAGTAAATAAATGTCCTTTGAGCTTCATACCATGCGTCCCCTCCCCTGTCTACAATATTTTGTATTCAAATAATTCGCATACATGATAATGGAGAATTTCGGTGAAAATTGTGTAATTCCGCGGTAAAGTGGCCACACCTTAGACCGAGGGGAGATCTGTTATGGGACCATTTCAAGAAGTCAAAAAAGCCGTATGGGACGCAGCAAGAACCCTTGCCGATAAAGGAATTTTTAAAGCCACTGAAGGCAACGTCTCGATGCGAGTGCCAGGACAAGAGCTCTTTGCAGTTACACCCTCGAGTACCGACTACTATAAGATGAATCCTGAAGACGTTTGCATCGTCACCCTTGCAGGTGAGCTCATCGACGGGCTTAAAAAACCGTCGATTGAGAGCGGTATGCACCGTGCTGTTTACTTAGACAGACCGGACGTGCATGTGGTTTTACATACGCACCAAGTCTATGCGAGCTCTCTCGCCTTAGTCGATACACCGATCCCTGCGCTCTTCGATGAGCAAGTTCGATATTTAGGGAGGTCGGTCGATATCATTCCATACGGTCCTTCCGGCACCAGCTTTCTAACAAACAATGTTCGCAAGAAAATTAAAAATGGCAATAACGCCTACATCTTAAAAAATCATGGTGTTTTAGTCTTAGGCGGCAATTTTGAGAGAGCTATGCATAATATTGAATTACTTGAGAAATGCGCTTTAACTTATATCTTAGCGCTCGCAACCGGCAAGGATGTTACCAAAGTACCTCTCCTGATCCGTGAGGTTGCGTTTGCAAAACTAAAAACCGACGAAAAACGCTTCGCTAAAGAAGGAGCCATACTCCATGCCTAATCAGTCGTCCACATATGCTATTTCAAATTGGCATGACACCTCCGAAGTTTACCATAAGCTAGATAAACTTGTTGCGCAGGGCATTCGCCCTATTCGACGGGATAAAATGCAGGAGTACTTATCCTACTTCAATTCAAAGTGCACTAAATCAAAAGCACTTTATGAGGAAGCGCGTCACCTCATCCCCGGTGGCGTGCAACACAACCTCGCTTTTAACTATCCCTTTCCTATTGCAATCGCTAAAGCTGAAGGGGCCTATCTTTGGGATATCGACGGGAACCGCTATATCGATTTTTTACAGGCTGGCGGTCCCACCCTTCTGGGTAGTAACGACGCTTTTGTTAGAGAAAAGGTTATCGACGTACTTAAAGAGTGTGGCCCAGTTACAGGACTATTCCATGAATATGAACTTAAACTAGCGCAGGTCATTCATAAGCACATGCCGAGTATAGAAATGTTTCGCATGCTCGGCAGTGGAACCGAAGGATGCATGGCGGCCATTAGAGCTGCGCGTGCATTTACTGGCAAAAAGCAAGTCATCAAAGTCGGGGGTGCCTACCACGGATGGAGTGATCCCATGGTTTACGGAATGCACATCCCAGGCACAAGAAGACTAGAGGCTGCAGGCATACCACGGGGTGCGAGTAGTGCCACCCAGGAGTTTTATCCTAATAACCTCAGCGCCTTAAAACGTAGACTCATATTTAATAAACTGCGAGGTGGTACCGCTGCTGTCATTGTCGAGCCGCTAGGGCCAGAAAGTGGCACCCGGCCGGTAACCCGTGAGTTTAATCAAAAAGTGCGGGAACTCTGCGATGAGTTTGGCGCACTTTTAATTTTTGATGAAGTCGTAACAGGATTCCGCGTCGGCCTTTCAGGCGCACAAGGTTATTTTGGTGTAAAACCCGACCTTACCGTATTCGGAAAATGCATCACAGGTGGGTACCCTATGGCCGGTGGCGTGGGGGGACGTCGCGACGTTATGTTGCGCTTTGCCGCTGGAATTGGCGGAACTGGTGAGCGGGCTTATGTCGGCGGGACTCTCTCCGCTAACCCCCTGAGTTGTGTTGCGGGGTATTATACGATCCTTGAATTAGAGCGCAGAAATGCGCCATTCTTGGCGGGAAAAGCGGGTGATCGCCTAACGACTGGACTTAACAACATCATCGCCAAGTATAGCCTACCTTTTGTTGCGTATAATCAGGGTTCTATCGTGCATTTAGAAACTGCGGGAACCATGCTGCTTGACCTTAAAAACCCGTTTAAGCTGTTAAAGCAGGTTAAACCCAGAAAGCACATGATGGAGGAAATGGGAGCTGCGTTTATGGCTGAAGGCATAATTTCTATTGCTGGAAGTCGGATGTATACTAGCCTTGCTGATACAGACGAAGTCATTGATGATGCCCTTTCCCGCTTTGATCGAGTATTAAGCAGTGTCGAAGGTGTGCAACTGGCTAAACCATGAGTTATATTCTAGTGCATGATGTAGGTACGACCGGGTCTAAATCTTCGGTCTACCATGTCTCGACAAAACTTAAACTTTGCGCGACCGCTATGCGGGAGTACTCCCTTCATACAGCTCCTGGTGGAATTGCCGAGCAGTCTGTCGATGATTGGTGGCAAGGCATTACCCTAGGCACTCGAGAAGCTTTAGAAAAAGCAAACATTAAAGGTTGTGACATCACAGCGACGGCATTTTCTGCGCAGATGCAGGGACTTGTCTTAGTTGATAAAAAAGGTACACCCGTCTGCCCTCCTATGAGCTACCTTGACTCAAGAGCACATGGTGAAATTAAACGTTACTTCTACGATGGTTTTATCAAGATTGATAAGTGGAATGCTCGCAAACTCATTCGTTGGGTTTGGATCACAGGTGCAGCCGCAGCTTCGGTCAAAGATCCGCTCTGGAAATACCTTTGGGTGAGAGACCATGAACCCCAGCTATTTAAAAAAGTGCATGCATGGCTAGATGTTAAGGACTATTTAGTGCTTAAAGCTACGGGCCGCTTCACAATGGGCCAAGACAGTGCAAACGCCACGTTTCTCTTTGACTCCCGCCCCGGGAAGCTTGAATGGCACAAAGGGCTTATCGAGGAATTTGGCGTATCCTTGGCACACTTGCCTGAAGTGGTACGAGGCACTGACCTAGTGGGTGGTCTAACACCCCAAGCTGCACAGGAACTAGGCTTGACCGCTGGAATTCCTGTTTTTGCAGGAGGTGGCGATCTCACAATGATCGCCCTTGGCGCAGGTGGGGTTATTCCCGGAAAAACTCACTTTTATGTGGGTACCTCTGGCTGGGCCTCCACGACCACACACGTCAAACTAACAGACCTCACGGGGATGGCGGGATCAATCCTTTCAGCCCAAAAAGGTCTATTTAATTATATCAGTGAGCTTGAAACCGCCGGACGGTGTCTAGAATGGGTTAAAAACCACTTAGCCCTAGATGAGATCGGTGTTTATTTAGAAGAAAATCCAGCGAAGTCGAAAGCCGATTTAGAAAAAAATCTTTATCACTACTTGTCACAAGTCGTAGAAGAAACTGACGCCGGTGCTAATGGTTTAATATTTACACCGTGGCTCCATGGTTGTCGTTCCCCTTTTGAGGATCCCCATGCGAGGGGGATGTTTTTTAATATTGGGCTTAATACGAAAAAAAGGCATATGATCCGAGCGGTCCTAGAAGGGGTTTCCTACCATTTTCGCTGGATGCTTGAAACTCTGGAAAAAAAAGCCCCCTATCAGAAATCCATCGTTTTTACAGGAGGAGGCGCGCAGTCCTCTGCCTGGGCACAGATCCTTGCTGATATTACAGGCAGAAACATTGAGGTCAGCGAGAACCCTCAATTCGCTGGCACTAACGGTACAGCATTACTTGTAGCATCGGGGCTAACAAAAAAACCCTTAAGTGAACTCTGTACAACTCTTACGACTTCAAAAGTATTTGCACCGAATCGAAACAATAAAAAGCTCTATGACAAACAGTTTAAAGTTTTTAAAGAACTCTATCGAGCTAATAAAAAGCTATTTGCTACACTTAATTCATCAGATACAGACGCTCCATAAATGATCGCAAAAAAACCTCGTTTAATCTTCATTTCGCGGGAGCAGAATAAGTCCCTCTTCACTGACCCACCCGCCTAAGGGATGATCAAAGGAATGATGCGGCAGTTCAGCCACTACCTGAAAGCGATGAATCACTCCGATCGTCATCGACTTTTTATCTTTTAAATAACGGTCGTAAAATCCACCGCCATAGCCAAGACGCCTGCCCAGATAATCAATCCCCACTGCTGGCACTAAAATCAAGTCTTGTTCCGTGGGAATGGCCGGGCTTCCTAATAGGGGCTCCCTTATACCAAAGCGATTTTCAACAAGCTCAGAATTACTCGTATGAGGGTAAAAATCCATCGTTCGTTCCTGCCAGGACATGACTCTAGGCAAATAAAAATCTAGATGCGGGCAAAGGTCACGTAACGGTAGCACGTTAATTTCACCTCGAATCGGCGCAAAGTA
>JACCDO011740542.1_pt1 | contig 13027 bp, 5 predicted proteins | sample 7446101 | NCBI WGS metagenome assembly JACCDO01 (sample SAMN15323440, study PRJNA562643) | freshwater metagenome | isolation source: river surface water | place: USA:Blue River Watershed | collected 2017-08-16
CGCGCGAGTGGAGCAGCGACTTTAGGTTGTGGTAAACCTCGACACCCCAGCGAAGTGCCTCGCCGTAGGTCTCAGCGCCCAGGGGAACAATCATGAACTCCTGAATGTCAACGCCAGTGTCGGCGTGCGCTCCGCCGTTGATGATGTTCATTAGGGGCACAGGAAGGGTGACACCCTCGTTGTTGCCCAGGTACTCGTAAAGCTGCAGTTCTGCCGACTCGGCGGCTGCGCGTGCGGTTGCTAGTGAAACACCGAGGATTGCGTTTGCGCCGATGCGCTCCTTGTTTGCGGTGCCGTCAAGCTTGATGAGCGCTGCGTCAACTGCGCGCTGGTCGGAAGCCTCGATACCTTCGATGGCGTCGTTAACTTCGTCCAAAACTGCGTTTACGGCGTTGATTACACCCTTGCCAAGGTAGCGAGACTTGTCGCCATCGCGTGACTCGTGAGCTTCGAATGCTCCGGTCGATGCGCCCGATGGAACAGCGGCGCGGCCGAATGCGTCGTCCTCTAGAAGTACTTCGACCTCAATGGTCGGGTTTCCGCGGGAGTCGAGGATCTCGCGAGCTCCTACAACGTCAATTTTCGACAAGGGATTCTCCTTATTTGGTTACTTTTGCGGCGCAGATAGCGCCTTGAAAAACGTCTTTGTAATGGCTTCTAGTCTAGCGATTGACCAATCGGTCGCACCTCTAGCTCGGCGAGACTCGAGGTGTCTTCGGTGACCACCGCGAAGGCGTCAAAACCGTTTGCCGACATCGAATCGAGTAGCAGATTCAAGCGCTTGGGCTTGAGCTCGAAACGAACGTTTGCACCTTCTGCCCAGAGTTCTTTCTGGATAGCGAAGGCGTTGCTAAGCGTCAACTTGGATGAGTCCTCGAGAACAAGCACCACAGCTGGCATTTCATCGGCGGCAACTTCGTCCGCAACCAAATCTAGAACGCGCTCAAAACCGATCGAAATACCAACAGCGGGAACATCGGTGCCGAGCCACTTGCCAACCATGCCGTCGTAACGGCCACCGCCACCGATCGAACTCCCGGAACCCGGGTGATCGATTTCGAAGATTGGGCCGGTGTAGTAACCCATTCCGCGAACCAGTGTTGGGTCGAAACGCAGGCGACCCGGCCGGATCAGAGAGAAAAGGTCTTCTAGTTCCGCTGGAGGCACGGTGGTATCGACTTCTAAGAACCAGGCCTCGAATGCCTTTCCGACCGACTCGCCGAGGCGTTCGGTGAGTTCGGTAACAACACCAGCGAGCTCGATTTTGTCTAGCTTGTCGATGGTAATCATGGCCGATCCGTGATCGGCTTCAGGCACACCCAGGTCATTTAGCAGTTTCACCAACAGTGCTCGGTGGTTAACACGAATGACGGCATCGGTAAGCCCGAGCACATCGAGCGCGTTTAGCGAAGCGTTTAGAAGTTCCAACTCAGCAAGCGGTGTCGAATCACCGATGATGTCGATGTCGCACTGGACAAACTGGCGGTAACGACCCTTTTGCGGGCGCTCGGCACGCCAAACCGGGCCAACTTGGATGGCCTTGAAAACATTCGGCAGCGAGGCACGGTTAGTCGCGTAGTAGCGAGTAAGCGGAACGGTCAGATCAAATCGAAGTCCGAGGTCGGCGAGTTCGGTGCCATCGGCGATTGCCTGCTCGAGTTCGGCGCCGCGCTTCATCACGCGGTAGGCAAGCTTTTCGTTGTCGCCACCTTGACCAGAGGTTAGGCGAGCGAGATCCTCCATGGCTGGCGTTTCGATCTCTTGAAACCCGTGAGCCGCGTAGGTGCCCTTGATTAGTGCGAGTACTGCCTCGCGCTTAGCCTTCTCGGCAGGCAGGAAGTCGCGCATTCCACGCGGCGGGTTTACAGGGTTAGCCATGCGTCAAGTTTCCCACAAAACCCTAGGAGGTCTGAGAAGACGACATCGAGATTAGGAAGGCGATAGCACTGCCGCAGACCAAGACAATCGAAATGATTGTCCAGAGAACCCTGCGACTTAGGCCCTTTTGGGTGTCCACGGGAGCAGTCTGCTTTGGTGTGATCGGACGCGTTTCGATCGGTGCACCGTCATCGAACATTTCTTCGGGTAGTTCGGTGAAGTCTCTGGTGTAAGAATCGCTACTTGGATTTGTGTCGGCCATGCTTGTTTTCTCGCTTCGAAACTAGTGAAGAGCTCCAAGCCCTAACTCTAGGCACAATCCACTCGAAAGCCTCGACAGCTCCCTGCTTAGCCACTTGGGTGAAGGCAGCGAAAGTTGAGCCTTCAGCCCCGATTCGACGCGTGTTGACAGTATTGGCTTCGGGCGCGGATGCACGGTAAACAATCGAACGCAGAGACAGCATCGCCCGCACCTTGCGGTAACGAGTCAGCGAGCCATTGGAGTTCTCACGCTCCTGATCAACGAATTTCCAAACCTCTCCTTCGAGGGCGACGCTCGGTTCCTCGGGCGCAAATGCTGCGAAGTCCGTAAAGCGCACCATGTCCTGTGCTTGTGCGCTGGTGCGAAGTTCTTCACGAACCGTCGCGGCTTTGGCTAAGAGCTCCGGGCGGGTTTCATTTGCCGGAAGTCTTCTAAGGCCGCGGTCGCCGAGATCAATCAAATTGTCAACGTATTCGTCCCACGCACCGGTGATGCGCTCGGCGAGAGTAGGCGCGTTCTCGCGATTCCTTCTACGACGGCGTTTGCCAAGAATCACCGCGAGAGGCGGCCCTAGAACCAAGGTTGCAGCCAAGGCGGTCAAGCCAAGGTAACCGAGGATGGTGAGGATCAAACCCCACCAGTCGAATGGTTCTGCCTCTTGGCAGCCGTCGGGGTTTTCGCAAGCATCCTCAGAAGGTGCAACCTGACCGGGAGGAACCACGGTGGCGTTGTCTTGACCTGGATCAGCTTCGTTCTGCTCCAGCCCAGGCGGTACGGTAGGCGGAACCGGGCGGTTCTTGTACTGAGGAGTGACATCGATTGCTAGCCAGTCACCCGATCCGTCTGAAACCTCAACCCAGGCGGTCAAGTTCTTACCAGAGCAGATACCGTCCGAGCACGCTGCGACTCCGGAGTTTGGATCTACGTTTTCAGCCCTGAATCCCAAAACGACACGGGATTCATAGCCTCCGGCTCGCGCAATCAATGCTGCCGCTGTGGCAAATTGCTCGTCGTCACCCGCAGTGGCGACGAGCTTGGAGTTTGGCGAACCAGGCTTGGCCGCCTTCTGAACCGAGATAAGGTCTTTGAACATCTGGTCGATACGGCCCTTGGAGTGCCCAGCCTTGGCGCTCACAAATGCATAGTTACTTGAAGCCAAGAGGGTTGTCCAGTTGCCTTCGGCGGTTGGTTTGTCGAGCGAGTGGGTGAGGTAACCTCTCGCTCGCAGAGTCTTGATTAGTTTTTCGACACCGGCTGCGGTTGAGAGGTCTTCGTCTTGCAACTCAATCCACTCGCAAAGACTCTGCGGAACAACGTTCTCGCTAGAGCCCGCGTCAACGCAAATATCGCTAGGGGCTGCCTTGAGGTTTGCCGGATCAAGTGCGGTATCGGAAACAAAGCTCTTAACCTCATAAGTTACGTCGCCGTCTGGAACACCTTCACCCAACAGAGCGCCCGAGTTGGTGGAACGGTTGAAATAGAAGTGATCGGACAGAGTTTGCGCTTGATCACCGAAGAATTCAACCTTGGAAACCCTGTCTAGAAGTGGGAGCCAAACCGAATCTCTGTTGAAAAGCTGAATCGTAGTATCGGTGACTTGCTGATCGCCCTGCTCAGCAACCAGAGCGGCAGGCAAGAGCCTGAAGGCTAGCCTCTCCCCCTCGCCATCAACGACCTTGAAGACCTGCCCGTCAAAGTTCGTTAACACTGCCAGCCTGATTCGCTCAATTGCACCATCGGTTGATTCGTAACGCAGAATTTCTTGGTTTAGCTTTTCGGTGTCAGTGAATGTCTGACGATAAAGACTCAGCGGGCTGAGATCCTGCCCGGTAAATTGAGCCGGTTTCGCACTGCGCAAAACTTCGCGATTCGAAACTGCATTTGTGCCGAAAACAAGAGCGACAATTACCAAAGCCGAGACAACGAGGACCCAAGAATTTGCAACTTGCAGGAGCTTGCGACCAATAGCACCGGCATCGCGAAGGTTTGCCTGATCAAGTGAAACTCGCCCGCCAGCCGGTGGAGTCAGGTATCGAATCGCAGCGATCAAAATCACTAGTCCCGAAACGTAAGAGCTAGGGATATCGAACACGAGACCAAAGAGGTTGGTCTTGTCGTTTACGGCCGCCTGCCCGAAAGCGAAAGAGAAAATCACCATTGCAAAGAAGGGCAGAATTGCTACCCACTGTCGCTTGCGATTCCCCAGAATTACTAGTGCGCTTATGAAATTCGCTACAAAGAAAGTCACAAACGCCGGAACCATGAGGCCGTGGTATGTGCCAATCGGCGGATCGATTGTGACAAGTTGACGCCAACCGAAGACTATCGATGTAACAGCATCCGACCAGAGCCCGAAGGCTGCGAGCCCGGAAGAAAAAATCGATGGGGCTGAAACGAGCGGCCCAACAAGGACTATGGCAACGAGCGCGTAGAGAACTTGGGTTAGCCATGTTGCGGCACGAGCGCGAAGAATCCTCGCTCCAAAAAGCCCGGCAAAGGATGCCACTGCGACCACAATCGCGAAATAAGGGTCATTGTAGATTGGCCAAATAAGCCAGCTTGCGAAAACGGTAAAACCTAGCGAATAGGCAAAACCGCGAGAAGTGTTGCGGTCGAGGTTCAAAGGTTTCATCGCTGGAACCGCCTTATCGCCGAACTGATTTGATCTAGAGAGCTGATTGTTACAACCTTCATCTTCTCGATAGTTCGCACCGAGGTGGCCGCACTTGGAGAGGCTACTACCGTAAGGATTCCAATACCCTTCGGCAAGTTTTGTTGAATAGAACGCAATTGCGAGTCGGTCACGGTTGATCCGCAGAAGACAACTACCAACGAAACGTCATGGTAGGTCTGGCCTACTCTCAAGCTGACTTCTTTCAAGAGTCGCTGAGAACTCTTATTGCTCAGCTGTACGTCGCTAAGGCTGTCCAGAAGCTTGAACTTTGAGGTTGCCTTGAGTTCCTTGAGAGCAGCCTTAGATGCGCCTCGTCCGTTGGAAACAAAATCAGAGGTGCGTGGTCTTCCCATAACTGCTGTCACTGTTCGGCCATCGCTTAGTGCCTGGTAACCAACCGAACCTAGCGCACTAACAGCGAGTTCGAACTCGGGATTAGGTTCGTCGGCCAAAACGGTTTTCGCGTACTCCGTCTGGCTGGCGGCAAGCATAAGCACCACTCGAGAGCGTCGGGTTTCCTGGAACTGACGAACCATGAATTCGCCAACCTTGCCGATCTTGGCGGTTGAGGCCCAGTGAATGTGTCTAGAGCTGTCACCTGCCCGGTACTCGCGAATCGCGTGGAAGGAGGTGTCCGAATCAACGAGTTGGGCGCTAGGGTTACCCTCTAGGTCCTTGATGATTCCTCTGAGCGGAGAGCCCACCCTGGCAATCTTCGGGTGCACCCACACGGTCTTATCGACGACTCCGAGGGTGGGATCGAACCGTACCTCGCGTCTAACTAGAGCCGCAGGGTCCTTACGAATCGAACGCCACGAAATAACCAGCTTGCCGCGCGGCATGTTTGGCCGGCGCAGTGTTTGTCGATGTGTTGCGAACGGTCGAAGGAGAGGCACTCGAATCACAAGTTGGTCATCGCCGAAGGAGCTCTCCAACTGGCCGGGCATTTCGAGCTTTGAGGAGCTGTTCTCCACAATCACCGTTGTCTCGAACGTTTCGCCAGCGGTGAGCCTGATGTCAGCTGTTGATTCAGGCTCGAAGTGGATTGCGTAATTCTGCCCTCCAATTAGGAAAGGTAGGGCGAAGAGCAGAATCAGCAGCGCAATTGCACCAGCGATGGCGAACTCAACCCAGCGCAAAGCTGAACCGAGAGGCCACCAGAGCAAGACCAGCGCGACGGCAAACCAGCCGGCTGCGGTTAGAACGGAGGCAACAGTCTTGGCCACCATCGCGGGCGAGTACTTGGCATCAGAAACGAGCGCAGCGGGAACGACCGAACCTACCAACCGGCGAATGGCGCGCGCGGTTGGCGTCGTTATGCCCGAGACGTTGTTTCTGATGCGTGACATTACTTGCTCGGATCCTTTGGTGGGGTGATGCTGTTGAGGATCTCGAGCATCACGGTTTCGTTTTTGACACCGTCGTTCTCTTCAAGCTCCGGGTTCAACTTCAATCGGTGAGCAAGAACGGTTACTGCGAGCGACTTGATGTCGTTGGCAACCACGTAGTCACGGCCGTCGGTCAGAGCCCAGGTCTTGGCTAGCTTCGCTAGGTTTCGAGCACCGCGAACCGAAGAACCAATCTCTACACGCTTGCTGTTTCGAGTCTGCTCAACGATTTTGACGATGTATTCGATCAGCTCATCGGAAATGGCAACCTCGCGCGCGTATTTAGTCATCGCGCGAACGTCGTCCGAAGACACCGCAGGCGCAAGCTTGCCACCCGATTGAACCAGACCGGTCAGGATCAACTTTGTCGATTCTGCATCTGGGTAACCGAGTGAGGTCTTGATCATAAAGCGGTCTAGCTGTGCCTCTGGTAGAGGGTAAACACCCTCCTGCTCGACAGGGTTCTGAGTGGCAATTACCAAGAAAGGCATCGGTAGCTCGTATTCGACCTTGCCAACGTTGACTTTGCCTTCTTCCATCGCCTGAAGCAAAGCCGACTGGGTCTTTGGCCCGGCTCGGTTGATTTCGTCGGCGAGGACGATGTTGGCAAAGACCGGGCCAGGTTCGAACTTGAACACCTGAGTCTTCTGGTTGTAGATCTCCATGCCGGTAACGTCGCTCGGCAAGAGGTCTGGGGTGAATTGGATTCGCTTGTTTTCGCAGCGAATCGTCTCAGCCAGAGCCCTTGCCAGGGCGGTTTTACCGGTGCCCGGGAAGTCCTCGAGAAGCACGTGCCCCTCTGAGATCATCGCGGCGAGAACCAGGCGTATCTCGGCTTTCTTGCCGAACACCGCCTTTTCGATGTTGTCGCTAATCAGGTCGAACCCGCGTTTGAACGCGGCAACCTGCTCTTTTGTTAGTGCCATTTTTTACCTTTCCTCTAACTTTCTAACAGGTGACATCGAGCGTCACCTGAACCTTCTCGAGTTCTCTGGTCGTTCCACCATTTGGTTGGAACCAGAACCGCAGTTTCTTGATCGTGCCGACCCCGCGAAGGGCACGGAAGAACGAGCGAGAACCATCCAGCTCAGACCAAGACGTTGAACCATTCAACTGGTATTCGGCCAGATACTCTCCGTTTGCAATGGACTCGGGCTTTCCGCCGATCCAGCCCGCAGTGCCACCGCCGACAACGCCAAAGTTCAGATCCAATGGCCTTGTCGCGCTGCAGGTGGAAAGTTCGGTGGCGTTTTCATCATTCGACGCGAGGTACGCGCGGTCAATTCGAACCTGCCAAGACTTGGTATCGGATTGCGCCTTGACAAGGGTTTGACCAGAACTGCAGATCGTGCCAGCCAGGTTGCAGTAGCGCACTCGGATCACTGGCTTTTCACCCCAAGCGGTTGAGTAAATCGAGTCTTTCCATTCGGCGGGCTTAGTCGGATCTCCCGCAAACTGAACCTTCATGCCGGCCGGAAGTGTCGGCGACTTGGCGATCTTTACGACCCAGCTGAATAGCGCGCCAGTAGCGGCCTGCGCCTGCGAGGCTAAACCGACCGTGTACTCGTAGTCGCCGTCCTTCGGATCGGCGATGGTCGAGAGGGTATTGGTTGCAATCGCTTCGGCCATCTTGAAGCCATTCGAATAACAAACTTTGGCTCGATAACTTACGTTTTGCTCGAGACCTGCGATATCGGGTGAGGTGAGGTCGGCAATTTGATCGTTTATTGCGCGGTCTTCGGCGAACTTGACCACTGCCCCGGCTACCGAACTGACGGTGAGCTCATTCTTTGACTCGTCAAAGGCACAAGCAGGAGCGGTAAGCCCCGGCCAGAAGACGTAGGCGATCTTCGATATTCGATCGCTGTACTTTCGGTTGGCGTCGGCCAGCGTCATCTTTCCGAAGTAAGGTGCGCTATCGCCGAGTATCGATGCACTCGCCTTACCGATGGACGGGGAACCTGCTACTCGACCCGTCCAGGTGGTAGCTGACTTCTCGATAACGCCTCTAACCGGCGGCGGTATAGCGCCTTCGGCCCGAACTGTGATTACGCTCTGAGTGCCTGGTTTGACCGAGATTTCAAAAGTTCGCTCCTTGTAGTCACCGTTGATGGCTACGGTTTGAACTGAGGTGCCACCTTCGCCCGAGACGATGTACTTGGCGGCGAGTGGGTCCTCTCGAGGCTTGAGGGTGACCTTCACGACACCCATGGTCTCGGAAGTTTCACGCCCAAGGACGGTTTTGCCCTCGATAACGTCGGTAGTGATCGGCTTTAGGTTGTCGTAAGCGTAAATTCCAGGGCTGTCCTTGGCTGTAGATTCGCCGACTCGATTCTTGGCCTTCACCGAATAAATGTGCAGGTTGTCTTTATCCGCTGGTCCGCGATAAGGGCGCAGGTCTTCAATTACGGGGCAGGTGGTAACAATCTCGTCACCCTCGCGCTTGCACGTGACCACAAACTTGCCAGCTTCGCTAACTTCATATTCGGTAACAGCATTTTCCCCAACGGTGTTGTCACCGGCCTTGATGCGAATTGTGACCGTAGATCGCGAGTAATCAACTTGTTCGATTGCCAACGGAGCGAGTGGTGCGCCCTGCATATCGACAACTACCTTTAGAACACCCTTTTGGCCGACCCCGTCAAGCAGTGCCCCGGGTGCGTTCTGTGCAGGGCAGTACTGCGACACCGGAATACCCTTTTTGGTGTCCCAAGTTGCCGTGACGGTATTTGCGTCAGTCACCTTGATGGTGATTTGCTGACAGAAGAGAGCTTTGCCCGCCTTGTAGTTTGGCGTTCCTTTCACGTAACCGATCGGCATGAACTTGAGTGGTTCGGTGGACGCGTTTACAACGCCGGTCAGGTCGCCCACTTTCAGAGCACAACTACCCGACTTGACATCGCAGCTCTTGTTGTCAAAGGTCAAAGTTGCAGATGGTTTTTGACTAGGTGACTCACCAACAATCACCGTGATAACACCGGAAGCCTTGAAGTTTCCGATTCTCACGGTGAACGTGTCGGACTCGCCAGCATCTGCGCCTTGCAGCACGCTGAAGGTCATCAGGCCATTATCTGGGCCGGTAGAAGAGATGCTCGATCCGCTGGCGCGTTCGACCCTCCATGCATAGTCCGGATTCTTTTCGTCCCAGGTGACCATGGTTTTTAAATCCACTACCGCGGTAGCTCCTGGAGTTACCTCGATGAAAATATTCGTGAAAGTCGGCTCTGGTTTATCCGGAATCACGCGGATTCGAAGTGGGATAACCGTGTACTGCGCCTCACCAACGTAACGCATCGGAACCAGGCAGACGTCGTTGAAAACTTCGCCACCGGCTCCGGCAGCGTACTCAACCAGGGTGCCCCCTCTAAACGAACACTTGCCCTCGGTGCGGCCATTTGGCGACGTCTTTACGTTCTTGGCATCCACTTCTAACGCCGAACCAGCGGTCAGGGCGACCCAGTCAGTTAGATCCTGCTGGTCTGTCTCACCCTCGTTCACTTCCCAAACCTTGCTGAAGTCCTTAAGGCTGATGACTTTTGTCTCGGCCGGGATGCGAAGGATTCCAAAGGTAGTCACGTCTTGGTTCGTGTAGCTCTTGCCCGATAGTTGGAACACTACAAACGTTGCCTTTGCCGGAGCCCGACCAATGAGGCGCTTCGTGCCACTCACTCGGAACCCCTTGGAGTCGCCTACGATCGACAGTTTCAATCCAGCCGGGTCACCGGTCAACCACGTGACCTTATTGGTAACCACATCAACACCCTCAGTCGCTAGAGTTCCGCGTTGTGAAGCGTCAACGATCGTGTCTTGCACTTCGGGTTGGTCGGGTGACGCGGTCTTCGATGAACGCAACAAGATCACACCTGGCGACACGTTTCCAGCGCCATCCCGCACGGAATAGATGAACTCGATTTCAGACTCTTGACCAGCTGCTCTAACGGTTACCAATCGGCCAGCATTAGCTGCAGGCTCCTTGATTAGCTCGGCGGCGGCGATGTATGCGGGTGTTCCCTCTTTCATATTCGGTTTCAACGACCCCGGCACCAAGGTCAAGCCCTTAGCCAATGAATCGAAGTCGTTTGCGGTTGGGTCTAACTTCGCATAGCTATCACCACCGGCAACGAGGTTGACGATGTCAACCATGGTGACAGGGCCGCCCTCGGAAGTGCTGCTGAAAATGCCAACTTTGACCAAGCCAACACTCGTGTATTCACCGTCACTGATTGTGTAGGTGAATGAGTCCTGACCCGAGACACCAGGGTCGGCGGTGAAGAGAACCGAGTTGCCCTTTGCCCCTACCGCGGCGTAGCCCTTGCCCTGGCTCGATGCACCAACGGCCGTGACTATGACCGAGTCGCCGTCGGGATCGATGCCATTTAGCGGAATAGAAATTTCGGCGGTGGAGTTGGCGGCGACTCTCGCGGTAACGGTTTGAGCGATCGGGGCACGGTTGTCATTGCTTGCGGTCACATTCACGCTGAAACTGGCTGTGCTCTTTTGGGTTGGCGCATCAGAAGAGTAGAGAGTGTAATCGCAGCTGTAAACCCCTCGAACCGAAGGCGCTACGATTCTCAAGACTCCTTGCGCAACGAAGACAAGGCCGCCATTCTCATCGAACTCGGTGCCCTTGCATGTCACGTTCTTAGCGTCCAAGGTCAGCGGAATACCCGGTGTGCCGACGTCGTTCGCCAAGGCGTCCAGGTCTCCGGCACTTTCAGCTCGGATCGTGATGTAGTCATCTACACCAATCGGCTTAGATGTCGGATTCGCGATTTGGTAAACAAAAACTTGACCCACCGCAGCGAACCGCGGGTCCTTAGTCCCGTCGCTCACCCTGTACGTAACAACACCGACCGGACCCGCTGACAACGTTTCTGTCTGACCGCGGACTCTTAGGTTTCCGCCCTTTACCTTGCCGGCAACCAAACTCGCGCCGCTGACCGGCGTGGCTTTGACATCGCTAACCACTAGCGCTCGCTCAGATGCATTTGAGATGGCGGTGTAAAGATCAACGGTTGAGTCCAGACCCGCTCTTACCAAGATATTGACCGGGCTTACCGCAATTTCAGAATCTGCTTCGCTAACCACATTCACTTGGATAAATGAGGTCTTAGCAACACCGCTGTCGTCGGTGAATTTTATGAATACCTGGATCTGCTCTGCCTGTTGGCTGGTTACCGAGAAGGACGTAGGGCCAACAATCGGGACCGATGCGCCTGTTGCACTCGTCGGAGCCTTGACCTCGACCAAGGCTGGATTGCCGTTTGCCCCGACTATTCCCCGCCGAATGTCAACAACCTTGGTTTGCCCGACCATAGCGCTCACCACAAACGGTTCAAACCCAAGCTGGGTTGCCGGATCCACCTTTATTGTCACGGACTTCTTGGTTGTAGCACCTCGAGAGTCACTAACCGTTACCGCTATTCGAGCAGACTCCTTTAGGCCCTTTGCAAGACTGCTTCTGAAAACAACTTCACCCTTGGCTGTGAATCCAACAGCACCGTTTCCGCTGAGTAATTCCGTTTCGCTAATAAACACCTTGTCGCCCTCTGGGTCAACAAAACCTTCAGCGAAAGCAAGCGATACGGATTGGCCAGGCAAAACACTCGCGGTTGGAGCGGGGCGTTCGAGGCAGGGGGTAGGTGCGTCGGAACACCACACAGGAGCTGAGTTTCGATCCCCGGGGAAGAAAGTTACGCTGACCGTCGCGGCGCTCTTCGAGAGCGCTCCCCTGGCCTGGCTTCCGTCACTAACGCGGTAGGAGAAAGACGCACTACCCGAAGCGGTTTTAGCCGCGTAAACCGAGAAAGACTGCCCGTCTGCAGATATTCGCAAAGTGCCCTTCGCCGGATCCCAGCCTGAAACGGACTCGGGGTCGATAGTCAAGACATCGTCAGGGTTCGGATCGGTGTCATTCAGCAAAACCGGCAAGTTTGTGAGGGTGTTCGGGCGAGCGCCGAAAGTGTCATCGTTCGCCACTGGAGGTTCCTGCTTTTTGGCGATTTCACCGCCAGTGCTCACCGGTGGCGGTGGCGTTATCTTGCTCTTCCAGTCCTGGGTGCTGGGGATGATCTCCCCGTCGGAGATCGACCACGCCCAACCCGATTGAGCGTCGTTCACCACTGCAGCTAGTCCATTGCTCTGAATTACAGGTTCTTGAGCACCTGCGAGAGTTCTGGAGTTTGAAAAACCACTCAGTGACAAGAGTTCTTGAGTTGAACCATTGAAAAGTTGACCCTCGGAGTTCGAAAGCCACGCTGCGTAAATGTTGCCTTCGAACCAGACCGGCTGACTGTTTTCTCCACCCTGGGTGCGAACAATTTCGCTGACCTCGCCGTTACCGAGCGAGATTGAGTAAAAGGCATTACTGGTTGTGAAGTAAGCGGTGTCGCCAGACTTGCTGGTGGGTTGTAACTTTAGGTTGCTGGTGTCTTCGATCGGGGTCGGGCTACCGATTCCTCGAACCCAACTTTGGCCCGATTTGGCATCAATGAGAACCCAGGAGTCCCCGACGCTGGTTAGCTGGTACTGACCCTCGCCCGCTCCTTCGACCGAGTCTTCGGTACCTGTCCATGCACCCAGAGTGACGTCAAAGAAATAGACTTTTCCAGTTTTCTGCGAGAAAGCCTGGATGACTCCGTTCGTGGTGACACTCACCGCAGTGAAACCGCCATCGCCAAGCGCATCGGGCTTTTTGATTGCAATCGGAGAGCTAGCCTTACCTGCTTCTATGGTCGAGTGGCTGATCGAACCGGTTCGCGCACCAAGAAAAACCAGCACCTTCTGTGACAATGCCACAAAGTCAGAATCAATGGTTGCGATAAA
>JACCDO010561012.1_pt1 | contig 13026 bp, 13 predicted proteins | sample 7446101 | NCBI WGS metagenome assembly JACCDO01 (sample SAMN15323440, study PRJNA562643) | freshwater metagenome | isolation source: river surface water | place: USA:Blue River Watershed | collected 2017-08-16
AGCCACTTCCTTGACCATCTGAGCGCCCATGTTCTGGAGCTTGTCTTTGAGTTCGATTTCCTTGGCCACGGACACACCGTCCTTGGTCACGGTGGGGGCGCCGAATGAGCGCTCGAGCACCACGTTGCGGCCCTTGGGGCCCAGGGTCACTTTGACTGCGTTGGCCAGAACGTTCACGCCCTCAACCATGCGAGCACGTGCGTCACCGCCAAAAATAACGTCTTTTGCTGCCATTTGAATAGCTCCTTGAATCTCTTAAAAATTACTTCTCAACGACGGCGAACAGGTCATCTTCTTTCATGACCAGAAGTTCTTCACCATCGACCTTGACGGTCTGGCCGCTGTACTTGCCAAACAAGACGCGGTCACCGACTTTGACATTGGGGGCAACGAGGTCGCCCTTGTCGTTGCGGCGGCCGGGGCCAACGGCCAGGACTTCGCCCTGATCGGGCTTCTCGGCGGCTGCATCGGGAATCACGATGCCAGAGGCGGTTTTGGTTTCGCTGTCGACGCGCTTAACGATGACGCGGTCGTGCAGGGGACGCAGTTTCATGGTTTCTCCACTAGGTGAATCAATGTTGTTGAACAACAAAGCCCTTTCGGGGCCGTTTCAGAGCGCTTGGCGGGTTGCTATTAGCACTCGCCGCGCTTGAGTGCTAATCATAGGGCCTGATCGGCGGCTTTCAAGTCCAAGGGTAATCCCTTAAATGCCCAAGGGGATTCGGTGAAATGAGTTCTAAAGAATTAATGGATGACGCTCAGCAAGGCCGAGACGGTGAAAAAAGAGAGCACGGTGGAGGCCAACTGCGCCGCCGCACTTTCGTCTTGCAAGCCGTGTCGCATGGCCATGAGCGGGTAGATGCCCATGATGGGCATGGCCGAAAACAGCAGCACAGCGATTTGCAAGTCGGCCGGCATGGTGGGTAGGCCAGACTGGTTCCAAAGCCAAAGACCCAAGGCCACCAGGCTGGGTTGAAGGAGCAATTTGCCAACCAAGATGGGTGTGATGTGGCCCCAAAGGCCTTTGAGGCTCAGCCCCGCCAGCGAGCCGCCAATGATGAACAAGGACACGCCAGCACTGGCATTGGCCAACAAATGGGCCATGCGTTGGATCACATCGGGAACGTGCAGACCCAGCAAAGAAAACAAGAGGCCAATCCACAAGCCCATGATGAAGGGCGTTTTCATCAGGTCGCGCAGCGACTGGCCCATGAGGCGGTGCCAAGGCGCTTGCGACTCGCCGCGTGAGGCCAGCATCAGCGTGAGCGGGATGAGCAGCAGGTTTTCAACCAGCATGTTGAGCGCCAAGCCCATGCCAGCGACCGTGGGCAGCGTCAAAAGGGCGATGGGAAAACCCACATAGCCACTGTTGGGGCAAATCATGCCCATGCCCATGATGCCGGCATGACTGGGTGAGCAACCGCGCACCCATCGAGCCCAAGCCAGCCCCAAACTCAAGGTGATGAGCGAGGCCACAGTGAAGACCACCAGGTATTGCGGTTGCAAGATGTCGCTGAAAGACTTGGAGGCCAGCGCATTGAAGATGAGCGCGGGCAAGGCCACGCGCAAGACGAACTGACCCAGCACCTTGAGGTCGGCTTTGGCAAACCAACCTGCCCGCACGCACAGATAACCGATGGCCACCACCAAATAGATGGGGCCGGTGATGGCGAGCAAGGTCGACATGGCTTAACGCGAAGAAAGGGTCAGATCAGGCTTCACTTGAGGCCAGCGGCCTGGCGCAGCGGCTGGGCTTTGTCCAGCTTTTCCCAGCTGAATTCGGCGTCGTTGCGACCAAAGTGACCATAAGCCGCCGTCTTTTCATAAATGGGACGAAGCAGGTCCAGCATTTGGATGATGCCCTTGGGGCGCAGGTCGAAATGCTGGTTGACCAAGGCCGCGATTTGGTCGTCGGGAATAACGCCTGTGCCCATGGTGTTGACGGTGACGTTCATGGGACGGGCCACGCCGATGGCATAGGCCACCTGAATCTGGCACTTGGTGGCGAGCTTGGCGGCCACGATGTTCTTGGCCACATAGCGGCAGGCATAAGCAGCCGAGCGGTCCACCTTGGTGGGGTCTTTGCCGCTGAATGCACCACCGCCGTGGGGGCAAGCGCCACCATAGGTGTCCACAATGATCTTGCGGCCTGTGAGGCCACAGTCGCCTTGAGGGCCGCCCACGACAAAACGGCCGGTGGGGTTGATCAGGTAGCGCGTGTCTTTGAGCCATTCTTTGGGCAAGACGGGTTTGATGATCTCTTCGATCACGGCCTCAACAAAGCTGGGCTTCATTTCTGTGGGCGATGCACTTTGGTCGGGGCTGTGCTGGGTGGAAAGCACCACGGTGTCGATGCTGTGCGGCTTGCCGTCCACGTAGCGCATGGTCACCTGGCTTTTGGCGTCGGGGCGCAAGAAAGGCATGGAGCCATCCCGGCGCTTGTGGGCTTGCTGCTCAACCAAGCGGTGGGCGTAATAAATCGGTGCGGGCATGAGTTCGGGAGTTTCGTCACAGGCGTAGCCAAACATCAGGCCTTGGTCGCCCGCGCCTGTGTTGAGGTGGTCGTCGCTGGCGTGGTTCACGCCTTGGGCGATGTCGTTGGATTGCTTGTCCTAGCAGACCATGACCGCGCAACCCTTGTAGTCGATGCCGTATTCGGTGTTGTCGTAGCCAATGCGCTTGATGGTGTCGCGCGCGACTTGGATGTAATCGACATGGGCATTGGTGGTGATTTCTCCAGCGAGCACCACCAGACCGGTGTTGGTCAGCGTTTCAGCGGCCACACGGCTGCGGGGGTCTTGTTTGAAGATAGCGTCCAAAATCGCATCGGAGATCTGGTCAGCCACTTTGTCGGGGTGACCTTCGGATACGGATTCGGAGGTGAAGAGGTAGTCGTTCGCCATGAGAAAAGTCCTTTCTGGGTTGTGGTTGCGTTGCCAACCTGAAAGACCTGGCGAACGCTTTAGCAGTGAGGTGGTTGCCCACCCTGACGCAAACGGGTTGCGTGGTCGCCCTGCAAGTTGATCAATTAACTCAGCGACAATTCAAATCATACACAAGCCCTGCATGGGTTCAGTGAGTTGCGCCCAACCCGTCATCACGCCCCCTCATCCATTCGACAAGCATGTGGTCTTTGTTTCGCGTCCTGGCCTTGATGCCCTTGCCTTTTTTGCAAGGGCTGGGGGCAGGGCTTGGCCGATTGGTCTGGTGGTTTTCGCCCGCCTACCGGCGTGAATTTCGCCGCCAGTCAGAGGCTGCTGGGATTCCGTGGCCTCAGGTCAAACCCGCCATCGCTCACCTGGGTCGCATGGCGGGCGAGCTGCCCTGGCTGTGGGCTCGCCCTTTGGGGCAAAGCGTGTTGGACCGGGTCGACTTCGAGGGTCTGGACCACTACGACGCGGCCATGGCCAAAGGCAAAGGGGTCATCGTTTTGTCGCCTCACCTGGGTTGCTGGGAAATCGGAGCCCAAGCTCTGGCCGAGGTGCGCCTCGCTGAGCATGGCCCTTTGACGGTGTTGTTCAGGCCCTCGCGCAAAGCCTTGCTTGCGCGCATTCAAGCCCATGCCCGCAAGCGCGATGGCGTGGTGCCTGCATCGGCCGATGCATCGGGGGTCCGCTTGTTGCTCAAGACCCTCAAGCAAGGTGGGCGCGTGGCCATCATGCCCGACCAAGTGCCGCCCATGGGGCAAGGCGAATGGGTGCCCTGGTTTGGCCGCCCGGTTTACACCATGACTTTGCTGGTCAAGCTGGCGGAGCAAACAGGCGCAGATGTCTTGCTGTGCTGGGCAGAACGATTGCCCGTGGGCCGTTTCAAAATCCATTTAGCCCAGAACCACCCAAGCACCAACTTGTCGGACGCTCAATTGCCGCTGATCGAAAGACTGACCCAGATGAATCGGGGTATTGAGGACCTGATCAGGCAGGCGCCCGGCCAATACCTTTGGGCCTATGCCCGCGACAAGCAACCTCGCCCAGGAGCCAAAGCGTGAACCGTTTTGGGGTGTGGATCATGCGCGCGCTCGCCCTCTTGCCCTTGCCCGTGTTGCGGGCCTTGGGGGCGATCTTGGGCCGCCTGCTTCACCTGCTCGCTGCACGCCGCCGGCGCGTGGGCGAAATCAACCTCAGGCTGTGCTGGCCCCAGGCCAGCGAGGCCCAGCGGCGTCAATGGCTGGTGGCCCACTTCGTGGCCTTTGCACAGGCTTGGCTGGATCGCTCCTGGCTTTGGCACAGCAGTCGGGCCACGATCGAGCGTCGATTGCGCTGGGTGGGTGATTTGCAAGGTTTGGACGAAAGCCAGCCCACGGTGATTTTTGCCCCTCACTTTGTCGGTCTGGATGCAGGCTGGACCGCGCTCACCCTCAGGCAAACCAAGCCACTGGCCACGATTTACACCCCGCAACGCAGCGCGGTGGTCGACGCCTGGATGCGCGAAGGCCGTCAGCGCTTTGGCGAAGTCTGCGTTTGCCGTCGCGAAGACGGCCTGCAAGTGATCCGCTCGGTGCTCAAGCGTCAAGGCCTGCTTTATTTGTTGCCCGACCTCAATCACGGCGTCGAAGAATCGGTGTTTGTGCCCTTTTTTGGTCGTCCTGCCGCCACGGTGCCCTCGCTCTCGCGTCTGGCGAAGGTGGGGCGCGCACGGGTCGTGCCTTTGGTCACCCACCTCACGCCCGAGGGCTACGAGGTGCGAGTGGGCACGCCATGGATTGATTTCCCAAGTGACGACGCACTGGCCGACACCGTCCGCATGAACCGTGAACTCGAGTCACTCATCGCTGAGCATGTCTCGCAATACCACTGGCTTCACCAGCGGTTCAAGTCCAGCCCCGATGGCGGGCCCACGCCTTACGACGCAGGCTGATTGGGCGGGTCGTTGGATTCGTGGGGTTCAACAGGCCCAGACGCATCGTGAACCCAATGCCACAGCCGGGTGGTGAGTTGATCCACACCCAGGCGTTTGGTCGCTGAAAACAACATCACATCGCCTCCGCCGGCTTGAAGTCGGGCAATCGACAAGGCTTTTTGCTGTTCGCTTCGGTTGAGCTTGTCGGCTTTGGTGAGCACCAAGGCAAAGGGCAGACCCTCGGCCACGCGTTCGCGCAGCAAATCAAGCAAGATCTCGTCGAGTTCGGTCAGGCCATGGCGGGGATCACAAAGCAAGACAAAACCTTTGAGGTTGCTGCGGCTGACCAAGTAATTGGCCATGACTTGCTGCCAACGCTCTTTGTCCCCCTTGGGCACGGCGGCATAGCCGTAGCCGGGCAAGTCGGCCAAAACCGCATCGGTTTGGTTTTGGCGGCCCAGCGCAAAGAGGTTGATGTGCTGGGTGCGTCCAGGGGTTTTGGACGCAAAGGCCAGGCGCTTTTGCTGGGTCAGCACATTGATGCAGGTGGATTTACCGGCGTTGGACCGGCCCACGAAAGCGATTTCGGGGTGGTCGTGGCTGGGCAACTGATTCAGCTGGGCCGCAGTGGTCAGAAAGCGGGCGGTGTGCAACCAGCCTTGAGCCAGCTGGAGTTGGGGATCTGTAGGGGGCATGGGGCCATTGTAGAATTCGCCGGTTTTGATCGTCAGGCCTATATCCATGAAGCCCTTCGCCCATTTGCTGACCGTTGTTGCTTTCACCTTCGCCGGAACCTTCACGGCGAGCACCGCTTTGGCCTCTGAGGCCCCTCAGGCGACCAATGCGGCCAAGGCGGCCAAGGCCGATGCGGCCAAAGGCGAAGCCTCTTACAACACCGTGTGTGCAGCCTGTCACGGCACCGGTGGACAGTCCAGCACCCCGGCCAACCCCAAACTCGCCGGCCAACACGCTGCCTACATCAACAAGCAACTCACCGAATTCAAATCGGGCAAGCGCGCCAACGCCATCATGAGTGGCATGGTGGCTGCGCTCAGCCCCGAAGACATGCTCAACATTTCGGCCTACCTGGCCAAGCAAACCGCAAAACCCGGTTTTGCCAAAGACAAAGACCTGGTCATGTTGGGAGAACGCATTTACCGCGGTGGCATCCCCGAGCGCCAGATTCCCGCTTGCTCTGGCTGCCATAGCCCCAACGGTGCGGGCATCCCCGACCAATACCCCCGTTTGGCTGGCCAGCATGCCGACTACACCTCGGCACAGTTGACCGCCTTCCGCGAAGGCGCTCGCAACAACAACGCCTCCATGACCCTGGTGGCTGCCAAGCTCAACAACAAAGAGATTCAAGCGGTTTCTGACTACATTGCCGGCTTGCGCTGATCCGCGCAGTTAATCAGGAAATGTTCAGGAGTCAGACGCCAATTACTCCTAAATGACTCAGGAATTGAACGGCCCTCTGGGGCCGTTTTTCATGGTTTGTTCATAATGGCTCAGCCCTTCATCATAAGAAAGCGAACAGGCCATGATCATCCGCATCGCCCCTGAGCACCCCATCGCTGGCAGCGACATCACGCCCCCATCAACCTACCTCAACCGTCGAAAGTGGTTGAGCCAAACGGCATGGGCTGTGGGTGCTGGTGGATTGGCCTCGTCAATTTGGATGAATGACGCCCAAGCCTCATCTCCATCTGCATCGCCAGCAACCGGTGGGCGCACCCTGAAGACCGTGCCCAGCACAGTGGCTGGTGCCGCAGCCATGGACAAGCTCACGCCCTTCAAAGACGTGACCACTTACAACAACTTTTACGAGTTCGGCATGGACAAGGACGATCCTGCCAAACGCTCGGGGGCATTTGTGACCGAGCCCTGGACTTTGCGCGTTGAAGGCTTGGTCAACAAACCCCTGACCTTGGGCTTGGATGACCTGATGAAGCTCGCACCGCTTGAAGAGCGCGTCTACCGCCTGCGGTGTGTGGAGGCATGGTCCATGGTCATCCCTTGGGTGGGGTATTCGCTTGCCAAATTGATCGACCGTGTTCAGCCCCAGGGCAGCGCCAAATACTTGGCTTTCGAAAGCGCTGCCGACCCCAAGACCATGCCGGGTGTGGCGTCCAGCGTGATCGACTGGCCCTACCTTGAAGGCTTGCGCATGGACGAGGCCATGCATCCGCTCACTTTGCTGGGCCTTGGTCTTTATGGGCAGGTCATGCCCAAACAAAACGGTGCACCGGTTCGTTTGGTCGTGCCTTGGAAATACGGGTTCAAGAGCGCCAAGAGCATCGTGCGCATTCGCTTTGTTGAGCAGCAACCACCCACCGCCTGGGGGCGCGCCGCACCACGCGAATATGGGTTTTATTCCAACGTGAATCCCGAGGTCGATCACCCCCGTTGGAGCCAGGCCCGAGAGCGGCGCATTGGTGAAGACGGCTTGTTCGCCAAACCGCGCAAAACCCTCATGTTCAATGGCTATGCCAATGAAGTCGCCTCAATGTATGCGGGGATGGATTTGCGCCGCTTTTACTGATGGTCACCTCAAACTCAAAGCCAGCTCCAGCCTGGCTCATGGCGCCTTGGGCCAAATCCGCTTGGATGCTGCTGTTGGCCTTGCCTGCTCTGATTTTGTTGACTCAGGCCTTCACCGATCAGCTCGGTGCCAATCCTGCCGAAGCCTTGACCCGCCAAACTGGCGACTGGGCTTTGCGGGGGCTCATTCTGGTCTTGCTCATCGGCCCTTTGCGGACTTGGACAGGCTGGCCAGCACTTTTGCGTTTTCGCCGTGCCGCCGGTGTGGCCGTGTTCATTTACGGCGCATTGCACATGTTGTGTTGGGCCTGGTTCGAGCAAGGTTTTGAGGTGGCCGACCTGTGGGCCGACCTCGTCAAAAGACCTTTCATTTTGGTGGGGGCGATCACCTTGATCACGATGTTGCCGCTCGCGCTGAGTTCCAACAACCTGTCGATCCGCAAGATGGGCGTTGCGGCCTGGAAGCGCCTTCATCGCCTGATCTTCCTTGCATCACCCTTGGCGATGTTGCACTTTTACTGGATGCGTGCTGGCAAGCAGCGTTTCACCGAAGTGGCGATCTATGGCGCGTTGATCGCGGCGTTGCTGTTGTGGCGAATCTGGTGGTCGCGCCAAGAAGCCCAACGCAGGGCTTGACAGCTCAAGCGTTGCCCGTGATCAGGGCAAAAGCACTTCATTTCGCCACTGGTCTTGGGTGGATTCGCGGCGCCGAATGAGAAAGGCTTGGTCGCCATCGACCAGCACCTCTGCCGGGCGATTGCGGGTGTTGTAGTTGCTGCCCATGGCTGAGCAATACGCCCCCGCTGAACACACGGCCAGCAGGTCAGAAGACTCAACGGCCAAGAGGCGATCACGGCCTATCCAGTCTCCGCTTTCGCACACGGGCCCCACCACGTCATAGGTGTGGCCCGCGCTGCCCCGTGGTTTGAGCGGCTCAATGTGGTGGTAGGCCTCGTACATGGCCGGCCGTGGCAAATCGTTCATGGCGGCGTCGACGATGCAAAAGTTTTTGCTGTCGCCGTGCTTGAGGTAAAGCACCTCGGTCAGGCACACGCCAGCGTTGCCCACCAGCGAGCGCCCTGGCTCGATGAACAAAGACCGCTGACCATGGCCTCGTGCATCAAGGCGCGCCAGCAAAGCGGCCCACAAATCGTCGGCTCCGGGTGGTTGCTCGCCCTGGTAATTGATGCCCAGGCCACCGCCGAAGTCGATGTGGTGCAAGGGCACGCCAGCAGCCTGGACAGCATCAACCAAGTCGAGCACGCGGTCCATGGCATCCAGGTAGGGCCCCACCGAAGTGATCTGGGAGCCGATGTGGCAATCGATGCCCACCACATTCAGGCCCTTGAGTTGGGCTGCCCTTTGGTAGACCGCAACAGCTTGTTCGTGGGCAATGCCAAATTTGTTGCCCTTGAGGCCCGTTGAAATGTAGGGGTGGGTTTGGGCATCCACATTGGGATTGACGCGCAAACTCACCGGGGCCTTGCGCCCCATTTGCAAAGCGACCTCGTTGAGCACAGCGAGTTCGGCTTCGCTTTCCACGTTGAAGCAGGCGATGCCAGCTTGCAAGCCTTGCGCCATCTCGGCGCGGGTTTTGCCCACGCCCGAAAAAATCACTTGGTCGCCTCGTGCACCCGCTGCCAAAGCGCGCGCCAGTTCGCCGCCAGAGACCACGTCGAACCCGCAACCCGCCCGTGCAAACACCTGCAACACGGCCAGGCTGGAGTTGGCCTTCATGGCGTAGCAAATCGTCGCCTTGCGACCGGCAAAACCCTTTTGGTAGGCCGACAAGGCTTGAAGCATCGCCGCCTTGGAATACACGTACAAGGGTGTGCCGTACTCGCGGGCGAGGTCGGACAAAGCCACCCCTTCAAGGTGCAACTCGCCGTGGGCATGGTGAAGAAAAGGCGCACCCGGCAAAGTGCTTATGGGCGCAGGAGAAGCTGCGGAAGTGGCGGAAGTGGCCAAGGCAATCACCTGGTGGTCGTTCGGGGGGCGTCATCGGGGAGGTACAAGGGTCCGTATTGACCGCAGCCGAGCAGGGTCAAACACAGCAAGCCAGCACATCCCCAACGGCTCCATACAATGAATTTGTGCATGAACAAATTGTAGAACCCATGACCGATCCTGAATTCATGGACCTCGCTGAGTCCTTGTTGCGCCGGGTAGAAGCCCAGTGTGACCAGATCAATGAAACCACCGAGGCCGACATCGATAACCAACGCGTGGGCGGCATGGTCACCCTGACTTTCGCCAACCGCAGTCAAATCATCATCAACCTGCAAAAGCCTTTGCACGAGATTTGGATGGCGACGCGAAGCGGGGGTTATCACTATCGCTGGACGAACTCCGAATGGGTGGACACCAAAGGCGGTCAGGGTTTTTGGTCGCAGTTGAGTGACGATGCCAGCGTGCAAGCCGCCGTAAAAATGGTTTTTGTCCAGTAAAAAAGAAGACCCATTTCAGTTCTTGAACAAATCCAGAATCTGACGTTTTTCGCCCCGGTCCGGGTTGCCGACTTCATTCGATTGACCTTGGATGCCCAGCTGGGTCACGCCGCTCTTGCGGCCGTACTCCGAGAAAAACCAATCCCCTGATTCATAGACCACGCCTCTGGGAGTGTGCAATTCGGTATCGGGCACATTGTTCAGGGCGTGCTGCATGAAACGGATCCAAATGGGCAAGCTCAAGCCACCACCGGTTTCGTTGTCGCCCAGCTTGCGTGGGGTGTCGTAGCCAATCCAGGTCACCGCCGTCAGCGTGGGGTGATAGCCCGCAAACCAAGCGTCCATGGAGTCGTTGGTGGTTCCCGTTTTGCCATAAAGGTCGCGTCGCTTGAGTGTCGATTGGGCACGTGCGGCTGTTCCTGAGCGGGTCACTTCATTGAGCATGGAAGACATCACAAAGGCATTGCGCTCGTCGATGGCGCGTGAATTGTCATCGAGCTCAATCGGCGTGTACTTCGACAAGACCTTGCCACTGGGGTCAGTGACCTTGGTGATGAGGTAAGGGTTCACGCGGTAGCCGCCATTGGCAAAGACCGAATAGCCCACCGCCACCTGCATGGGAGTGACCGAGCCAGCACCCAATGCCATGGTGAGGTAGGGCGGATGGCGTTGGGCATCAAAGCCAAATCGCTCAACCCACTCCTGAGCTTGATGCGGCCCCACCGACTGCAACAAGCGGATGGACACCATGTTTTTGGATTTCGCCAAGGCCGTCTTCATGGACATTGGGCCTTCGAACTTGCCGTCGTAGTTTTTGGGCTCCCAAGGCTGGCTGCCCGTGGCCGCAGCATCGAAGAACAGGGGCGCATCGTTGATCATGGTGGCCGGGGTGAAGCCTCGCTCCAGTGCGGCCGAATAAATGAAGGGCTTGAAGCTGGAGCCAGGCTGTCGCCATGCCTGGGTCACGTGGTTGAACTTGTTCTTTTCAAAGTCGAAGCCCCCGACCAAAGCGCGAATCGCCCCATCGGCTGGATTCATGGCGATGAATGCGCCTTCGACCTCAGGCAACTGGGTGATGGCCCACTGCTTGTCTTCGCCTTGAAGGATGCGCACCACTGCGCCCGGACGCAAGCGAATGTTGTTGGGGGCCTTGTCGGCCAAGCCCGACTCAACGGGTTTGAGGCCAGCCCCTTTGATGGTGATCAGCTCGCCATTGGGGCGGGCCACTTCAACCTTCTGACGCGAGGCATTGATCACCACGGCGGCGAGCAAATTGCCCTTGTCGCCTTGATCGGCAATCGCATCATCGATGGCATCTTCGCGCTCGTTGTCGTTGACGGGAAGTTCAATGAATTTTTCGGGGCCACGATAGCGCTGACGAGACTCGTACTCAAGAATGCCTTTGCGCAAGGATTGATAGGCCGCTTCTTGATCGCCCAAATCGACCGTGGTGTAGACGTTGAGCCCGCGCGTGTAAACCTCGTCGCCGTACTGCAAGAACATCATCTGGCGAACCATCTCAGCCACGTAGTCGGCGTGGCCGGTCGATGCGGCCTTGTGGTTGCGCACCGAGAGCACTTCTTTTTTGGCAGCTTCGGCTTGCTCTGTGGTGATGAAGCCGTTGTCGACCATGCGGTCAAGAATGTAGTGCTGCCTCACGGTGGCGCGCTTCAAGTTGCGCACCGGGTTATAGGCCGATGGGGCTTTGGGCAAGCCAGCCAGCATGGCCGCTTGAGCCAGTGTGATTTTTTCAAGCGGCTGACCGAAATACGCTTCGCTGGCGGCGGCAAAGCCGTAAGCGCGCTGGCCCAGATAAATCTGATTGAGGTAGATCTCGAAGATCTGGTCTTTGCTCAACGTGTGCTCGAGCTTGAGCGTGAGCAACAACTCATAGATTTTGCGGGTGAACGTTTTTTCAGACGTCAAATAGACGTTGCGTGCCACCTGCATGGTGATGGTCGAAGCACCCTGGCTCTTGGCGCGGCTCAAGTTGGCCAGACTGGCGCGGATCAGCCCGATGTAGTCCACGCCGCCGTGCTGGTAAAAGCGCGCGTCTTCAACCGCAAGAACGGCTTGCTTCATCACCGCCGGGATGTCTTTGAAGGGCACCATCTTGCGACGCTCTTCACCGAACTCGCCCATGAGCTTGCCATCCACCGAGAAGATGCGCATGGACTGCTTGGGGCGGTAATCGGAGAGGTTGGCCACATCGGGCAACTTGGGATAGGCCATGGCCAGCATCACGCCCACCAACAACCCAGCGGCCAGCACCGCTGCGGTGCTCAACCCAATGAACCACACCAGAAAACCCACCAGCACGTGCTTGAGCGGCGAGCCGGTGGGAGCAGTGCTTTCCCGGGTGGATTCTTCTGAGGGGGAAGACGACTCATCGTCGGTCTTCGGTTTGGTGGTCATGGTGACAGCAGGCAACGCCCAAGCAAATTTAAAGCGATTGTAGGAAAAAGCGTCAGCGTGACTTTCACCGGCCTGCCCGGTCCTCTCCTACAACTCCAGCCTTTACTTTCAGGGAGACGCACATGAACCGATGGCCTTTCATGCCCGGCAACTCGCGACACGCCGTGGGCATTTGCTTTGAAGGTGATGGCGTGCACTGGGTCGAGGTCGATTGGCCCCGCCGCCAAATGCCGCGCGTGACCAGCCAAGGGGTCTGTGATCGGTCTTCGCTCAATGGCCGCAAAGACTGGAATGCCTTGTGGCGTCAGTCTGGCGTGCGTGCGCGCAGAACCGGTCTGGCCTTGAATGAGCAGTCGGTGATTCGCCTGCGGGTGCCCTTGCCCTTGGGGTTGCGCCAGCGCGAAAAATGGTTTTTGCTGGAGCAAAGCCTGCAAGCCCAACTGCCATGGCCCTTGGCTGACACCGCCTGGGACTGCCAGATCGGCGGTCGACCTGTGCCTGGCGAACCCGGCGGCATGGACTTTGACGACCAAGACGGATCGCACGCCGAGTCAGAGTGGGTCAACGTGGTCGCGACACCCAAAACCGAGCTGCGCAACAGCCGACAGTGGTGCGCCCGTGCAGGGCTGCGGCTGATCCGGCTGGAACCACTGGCCCAGGCACGCGCTCGCGCCGCGCGCTGGCAACACCTTTGGTCTGAAATGGGGTCAGATCCCGATTTCGCAGCCATGGGGTCAGATCCCGATTTCGCGCAGCGAAACTCGGGCTCTGACCCCATACCAAC
>JACCDO010181253.1_pt1 | contig 13021 bp, 10 predicted proteins | sample 7446101 | NCBI WGS metagenome assembly JACCDO01 (sample SAMN15323440, study PRJNA562643) | freshwater metagenome | isolation source: river surface water | place: USA:Blue River Watershed | collected 2017-08-16
AGACTCCATCGAAGAAAAGGTTCTTGTATTACAGCAAAGCAAAAGAGAACTTTTTAGAGATTTAATGGCCGAGGATGATGATGAGTACTTTAGCGGTAAACTTACCATGGAAGACTTTAAACACCTACTGAGCTAATGAATTAGTTGTTAAAAGTGAGTTGGATTAACATCGTCCAATACCTTAATCAATTCTTGTTCTATCTTTTCAAAATCATAAGAAAGAATCTCTTCCATGGTCGGTATTTTTACATCTAAATTGCTTTTTGATGAATTATCGGAACTTGAAACACCTGAGTTCATTTCTAATTTTCCACTCTTACTAAATTTATCCTGAACGGCCTTGCCTAACGATTGACCTGCATTTACAAGCCCAACAATACTTTTGATAGCACCCAAAAAAATCTTAATAGTATCTTTTGCTTTCTTATTTGAAGGATGTTTTTCATCTTGTGCGGCGATTAGAAAGTATTTCAAGTTTGGCATTACTCTCTTGGCCAAATTTTTTAGTTTTTCTACTTCCGCGGGATCCATTGGCCCACCCTGACTTTTCGCCTTGATTTTTAATATTTCGACGGCAACCTCTCCAGATAATGCCAGAATATTTCTCTCTGCTAGTTTAAATTTTTCCTCCTCAGGCTTTTTTTTCCCAAAGACACCCGTTATTCCATCTGTAATTGAATTTATACCTTTTTGCAAAGCTCCCCTTTCATCCTTGATCTCAATTTGTTGAAGAACTGCAGAATAATCTACTTTTTTAGATGGATCTCTCTTAAATTGTTCAGAATCAATTCCACCCCTACGATAATCAATGCTTTCAACAGATCCTGAATTTACACTAGAATCTGACTCTGCTCGAGAGGATGATGCAGAAGAAATCCTTTTTAATAATTCAACTTCCTCATGCTTGAATTTATCTCCAGATGTATCTACATTTTCCTGTTTATTATCTTCATTTATATTTTCACAGGATTTTTGAAGAAAATTTCTACTTTGTTCGTTTAAATCTTTTGAGGACTGAAGAATTTCACAAAAATTTGATGCAATATCTTGTAATGAAGTTCCACTTTGAATTTTATTTAAAATATCTCCATAACAAGGATCACCCTCATCTAACAAATTTCTACATTCAGAATTTGCATCTGTTTTTTCTAAAGCTGAAGCAATTATATCAAACTTTATAGATTCAAAGGAATCAGATAATTCTAGGATCTGAGTTACCGGATCAGGGTTCAATTTTATCTTTTGATCTTGAGTTAATCTTCTCTTGGCCATTTCTCTTTGAACACTCATGACAAGACATTCATCGTGACTCATTTTATTTACAGATCCTTTCATGGCCTTATTTAAATAAGCACAAAGAGATTCCGCTACTGGTTGGAAATCTTCATAATCTTCAGCAAATTTTCTTGATGCTAATTCTTCTGCTGTCACATCTGTTCGTCCAAACTTATAGGAAGTAGAAGCTAGGTCTGAATCTAGAGTTGCTTGAATAGAATCAATTTCTTTGATTTTTTCTTTATTCTCTTTTCTCGTATCCTGAGTAATTTTTGCAAGTCCACTGATGGTTTTTGAATCAATAAATTTATTTAAAGCATCACCTAAAGATTGAATAAAAAATTCATTACATTTCTTTTTTGCATCAGGATCAGCTAATCCATAAACAGAAAAAGAAATTGAAAAAGTCGATAGCATTACAAATGTAAGAAGCTTTTTTTGTCTCACCATGTCCCCAATTCAGAACTTACTATATTATTTTATTGAATAACTTTAGTTTAAAAAAGGATAAATGAGATTATAACCTTGAGGTAAAGATAATTTAATATAAAAACATATAGTTATATGAAGATTAAAAAGTCATTATTAAGAGTTTCTCCAGGCAGAAATATGAGGCAAATTTAACCTATTGAGAAAAATAAGTATCAAAAACTTTTTTTGACGAAATACCCTCAGAGCATTCGTAATGCCCGAGTGGACATCTGTTATGTCCATGCAAGCCACATGGCCTACACGAAAGATCATTTCCAACATCAATAATTTTAAATTTTTCAGACAAAGGCGTATAACCAAAAGCCGGGACTGTTGAACAAAATATTGCTGTTATTTTCGCATTCACACAAGATGCCAAATGAAGTGGAGCTGAATCATTAACAAAAACTCTTAAAGCCCCTTTCATCAGTGCAGCTGATTCCAATAAACTCAACTTTCCACAAAGATTATATGTTAAAGAAATATCCTTTCTTATATTTTCACATAACTGAAAATCCCCTGGTGCTCCTAAAAAATAAACTTCTCCATGAGGTATCAATTCGAGGGTCAATTCTCTAAATTTGGACGCACTCCATGCCTTTGTAAACCAGACAGATGCTGGAGCAATCACAAAGTAGGGTCTTTGCTGAAAGATCTTAACCTTTTGATAATCAACCTCTTTAATTGGTAAAAAGGGGCGATCTTCTATTTTAGTAGAATTAGGATTAACTAATTTCAAAAGACTAAAATTTCGATCAATCTCATGAAGCTCTACTAAACTGTTATCCGTGGGTTTTTGAGGGATAATATGTTTCATCTTATGAGAATAAAAAAAACTCAAAGGATTTTCTTTAAAGCCTACTTTGATGGGTGAATGAACAAATGTTGTAACGATTCCACTATTTGTATGCCTATGTAAATTAAATACAATTTCAAAACTAATCTTTCTTAATTCAAAAATAAGTTTGACAAGATTTTTAAATTTTCCACCATTTTTATCCCAAATCCATGTTTTAAAAATAAAGGGCAGGCCATCAATGACAGACTCATTTCCCTTTCTTAATAAAAAATGGATATTTGATTCCGGATACTTGTTTTTGACTTCTTTAGCAAAATGAGAAGCCAGGATCGTATCTCCAATAAAAGCGGTTTGAATAATAAGAATATTTTTAGACGGAATTGTATTCATAAGTTAAGATCATTTTAATTGGATAAAACTAGAAAAACTATGGAAAAAATAACTGCTATTATTCCTACCTTTAATGAAGAAATTCATATCAAAGAAGCGATTGAGTCTGTTCTTTGGTGTGATGAGATCATCGTGGTCGATTCTTTTTCTACCGATAAAACCGTTGATATCGTTAAAAGCTTTCCAAAAGTTAGACTCCTTGAGCATCAATATGAACATTCAGCAGCTCAAAAAAATTGGACAATTCCCCAGGCCACTCATCCCTGGATTTTCTTACTAGATGCCGATGAAAGACCTACTTCAAAACTTGTTGAAGAAATCAAAGGCATATTAAAAGATGGTTCTAAATATTCAGGTTTTTGGATTTTTCGAAGAAATCACTTCATGGGTAAGAGGATTGATTTTTCTGGATGGCAATCTGATAAAGTCATTAGATTATTTAAAAAATCTGACTGCAAATATCAAAATAAACATGTTCATGCGGAAATTGAATCAACCGGACCAATTGGTTTTTTAAATGAAAAATTAATTCACTATACTTATAAAGATCTAACCTCCTATCTAAAAAAAGCGGATCGCTATACAACCTGGGGAGCACTTGACCGATTTCATAAATTTCAGAAAAGAAATAAAAGAATCGGCCTTCCCTATCTTGTACTTAGGCCACTTGGCAGGTTCATTCGCCACTATTTTTGGCGCCTAGGATTCCTTGATGGAACCCATGGTTTTGTTGTTTCTGCCCTTGCTGCTCATAACGTTTTCATCAGAGCAGTCAAAATCTGGAGACTCCAACATGGCGAAAAGATTGAGGATCCATTCAAAAATAAATAAGAGCTATTGGAACAATTTTCCTCTTTTTCAGTTGGCACAAAGTTTTTAATTTTACTCTTAAAATTCGTCGATAGGTTTTTGTAATAAAATTACAGTCACGAGGAACCTATGAGTGAAGTTAAATTTTCTAGATCCATAACAAAGTATCTAATTTATCCAAAATTTCAATTAACCTTAGTCATGGCCAATACCTTTATGATGACAATGATTTGTTTGGCGATTTATTTCGGAGCAAAACTAGGTTATCAGTCACTTCACGCAGAAGGCGCTTTTAATAATATTCCTAATAATCATCCCTATTACAATTTTCTTGAATACCAAGCACAACATATTTATAAGCACTTATTTGTTTGCTTCATGATCGGAATGATATTTTCAAATCTAGTCATCATCACAATATCACACAAGGTAGCTGGACCGATTGTCAGGTTAAAAAATAATTTTATCAGCATGCAAGAGCATGGTGAAATAGAAAAAATTATTTTCAGAAAGGGTGATTTTTTCAGCGAGTTACCAGAAATTATTAACAGTGCTCTAACCAGAGTTAAAAACAAACAACTGAGTAAAGAATAAAGATGAATAATATTTTTTTAATTTTATTTATTTTAATTATTCAAGGATGCAATTCATCCGGAGGTGGTGGAGGAAAAAATATTTTGACGAGTTCGAATTCCTCTCAATCATCCAAAGAAAATAAGACAACGACTCAATCGCCTTCAACCTCTTCGACGTCTTCCGAATCAGTGACGTCATCTAGCTCAACTGAAACGACCCCATCGGAGGAATCTCCTATTAGCGACTTTGCAAGATCAGTTTCAAGAACTGAATGCTCAGCTGAATTTGATGCAAGTTGCATCACTGAATCTACTTCTCGTGAAAATGATGAATTAAAAAATGCACTTCTAGTTCTTTCAGAAGATTCTAGACCTGAAATAAGGGCCATAGTAGAGGGAAAGAAGTTCATTATGAGAGTTTCTGATTCTCTCGAGAATGACTACTTTGAGATTTTACATCACCACCCACTTATTCAAAACCCTAACAAAATAATCAATATAAACTCAGAAGAATTAAATGAGAAAGATCGTGTTTCAAAACATGGCAAACATTTAGTGACTCCTAAAAAAGGATTCGAATTTCTAGAAAATGTCCTGCCAAACTACGTTGTTTTTCACGAAGAAATTAATACTGAAAAACTAAAAGAGGATGGATATCAAGAAATTTGGGTGGATAATAAAATTGAAAACTGCGAAGAAAATGAAATCAACTGGAGTGAGCGAGTCTCAAATGCAGTCATTTTAGAAAAGGCAAAAGCACAATTTAATAACTTAAAAAATCCTCTTACTCCCGCCTGCAACTTAACTGTTGCCGTCCGAAGTTTTTGCCCACACGGAAGTAAAATTGCTCTAAATAACCCCAAAGAACTTAAAAAAGTTATCATCCAAGTAAAATCCGGCCTCTATAAAGAAGTTGGAGACATTTATCTTTGTAGTGGAACCATTATTAAAAACTATAATAATGAAACCGTTACTTTTACCAATTACGTTGATCCTCAAGAGTCTGCGGATCAAAAGTGGATCTCAATTAATCCAGATCAAAATATTTGGGCGATGGACTGGACGAAAAGTACAATCCAACAAGTATTTCATATTTCAAAAGACGATAATATCATAGCGAATTCATCCCATTATGATTCATCAACAATTGCACCTGATCGAATAGAAGCTTTAAACAAGATCAACAATCTTCCCTTTAATGAAAGTCTAGATGATCGATTTAGATGGGTCGATATTTCTATTGATGCTTCAAAACAAGAAGAAATAAGCATCGTCTCTTCTTTATATGAAAAAGAATCGCAGGTTCCTGATAGCTCAGCTCTGTGTACACTAAATTCTTCACTCCCTACACGACCACTTTGGAATGTGACTGACCAACTAACGACCCTACCAACTCAGACAACTTATCATTGTATTTCTCCTGCTAATTGCAGTTATAAAACGAGTGATCCAGAAATTATTAAAACTCAAACTGACTCTAGAGAATGTTGCCCTTGGTATGATCCTATTTCAAAAGATGGGAAGTGTGCCACGAATTATAGATATATGACAGAGTATCAAGTCAGTAAAAACTACTTCCATCCAGAAATATGTTCTAAATTACCAGGGAGTCCTGAAAAGTGTATCGTCTTAAGACTTACTAATTCAGAGGATCCCAATAATCTAAACTTAAAAGTCCCTTTAAATAAGAATCATCTTTTTAGGGCCCCTATAAATGCCAAGCTTGATATATTTCAAAAAGAAATCACCCTTGCTGGTTTTGAAGTAAAGTTTAATACTCAAAGTTATGTTTTTGTTCTGTATGGAAATCCTACAAATGATACTAAGATTGAGTCTCAATATATTATTGATGGAATAGAAATTTCGAATCCAGGAACAATATTTTTAAGTGATGGCTTTCGATCACAAATTAAAAATTCATCCTTCCCTCATAGTTCTACCTCCATTTATTTATTAAACTCAAAACCTGAACTTAAAATTTCCAATAATATCTTTTCTAATTCTCATTCTCGAACAATTCATTTTGCAGGAGAGAAAATCTCTCATGTCGATAAATTTAATGAATTCAATGAGGCACCACGGGAGGAATATTCTCTAGTTCAATGGAACAATTTTTTCCAGTCCGGAGGAATTGAAACGATCCATTCTTCAAAAATATCGATTAATCACAATAGTTGGATTGAATCTGGAGGACAGCCCTTATTTAGATCTTTTGGGCCAACTCATAATCTCCTTATTGCTGATAACTACTTTTTAAATAATCGTCACTCCCCTATCTATTTTAATCCATACCTAGGATTTGGATTTCATCTCAGAAGCATTGAAATTAAAGAAAATCAAATTATAAACACCCCCACTGTTGAGTCAAAAATTGCTAACAGTCTCTTATTTTTTGAGAATCCAAATTTCTCCGTATTTGGTTCTCAATGTAAAAATATTTTCATTCACAAAAATATGTTCCTTGATTTAGGACCAACAATACAGGGGCTTGTGATTCCAACTTATTGTCAGGACACGACAATAGAAAAAAATCTCTTCTCGCATTCTGAGAAGGCAAAAAGATCATCAGTGATCCTAAGTGGTTTTATAAACAACCTAAGTAACTTCACATTTAAGGAAAATATCGTTCTTGGTACCTTAGAAATTCCAGTTAACTCATTTGATACTAACGGGCGATCCTCTTTTGGTTTTGGTGATTCAAAAGACAAATGTCTCGCCCATTACAAAGCTTTTAATGATTATTGCTCCACTGCAAATGCAACAAATTATCCATTCTTTGGATCGAATGAAGATTGCGTGAAAAATGCCCTGTCATTAAAAGAAAAATACTGCACAGAAGAACTTAATAAAAGCTTATTATCCTCTTTAGGGACACTTTCACATGAACACTTCAACTTTCAAAAAAATTATGCGGGAAAGATTCATGTTAAGGATGTTTATGGGGAATTTAAAAAATCTAATTTCATCAAAATTGAACCAGACTCCTCAATACCTGAACTTCTAGAACTAAGGGCTCAACCAGTAGAGAAAGGACTATTTGAATACTCAAAGAGTTCTGATTTACCAAATTATTGGAACGAGCAGTGATTTGAAAAAATAAACAAATAAAGTAAATTTTGAGGCCAAGTATAACAGATTCATTAGTGAGGCTACGTTTTTCATGGCCTCAAGTATGCACAAAATTACAATCCAAGTGGAGATTTATTACTAAATCTGGTAAAAAATACCCAATTTAAAACCAGGATATTAAAAATGAATCTTCAAGAGATGATCAATGCTTCAGAAATTAAATTTACACTTCCACAAATCAAGGCTTTTTTTCTAGGTTCAATGCTTGGAAAAAAACCACTCGTCTTTTCAAAAGCATTTGATGAATTATTCCAAGAAGATAAAGAGCAAACGAATCATCTTAAAAATGAACTTCAAACTCTTTGGACTGAACTTGAAGCAAATAAGTCCAAAGAACTATCTCTTCTTTTTAAAAAAGACACTCATTTTTCTAGTTTCCTAGAATCCAGTAAAGAACAATTAGATTTTTTTCTCACAGGACTTGGTCTGGCAGGAACAACTGCTGATTCTGCTGAAAATGACCTACTTCAAGAAATCCTTGAAGAGTTAGAAGACCTTGTTCTCGATATCGAAGATTATTTATTATCTGATCAACAATCTAATGAAGAATCTCAAGCAATTCAAGAAGATCTCATGACGATTTGGAATGAATTAGTAAAACTTAAGCAATAAGATTTAAAATTTTCTCTCTATATGAGTAATTAAATTCCGGATGTTCAAGAGAGAAAATCTTAAGTCCCTCATTTCTTAATTTACAAGCGGGACATTTAAGGCATCCTTCTTTCTCAATTCCCTCATAGCAACTTATGGTTGTTTCAACCAAATAATTCAGGACTCCTAGACTAAGCCCAAGATTCATCGTTTCTCTTTTCGTCATGTGAATGAGTGGTGTTTTAATTTCAAAGTACGGATTATTAAAATCTATTCTCAATGCAGACTGAACTAAGTCCATGTAAGTCCTAGAACAATCTCTATAGCCAGAATTAGCAGATTCTAACTCCAATACTCCTAGATAAATGCAATTCGCCCCCAACGAGTGGGCATGAATCCCCGCAACTCTGGCCATAAGCCCATTTCTTCCAACAACTAAAGTATTCGGGGCGCTACCATTTTTATGCTCAATTTTCTGCTTTTTTCCGATTAGTGCACTTTCAGTAATTTCACTAAGGCACGATAAATCTATTTCAGTGTGATCAACTTTGAAGTGTGAGCAAATTTCTTTAGCTCTCTCAAGCTCTATCGAATGTCTTTGATTATAACTAAAGGAAACTGAAAGTACTTCATGCGCCCCAAATTCTTTGATAGCTAGTGCTAAGCATAGACTAGAATCCATTCCACCAGAATGAACGACTAGAGCTTTTTTTTTCATCAATCCTATCCTTTGTTTGTGAATAATCTTATAATCTAGCGTTATGAATGTAAAACTAATCGCGATTGCTGCTCTCGGAAAATCACGTCAAATTGGACTCAAAAATAAACTTCCATGGAGTATTTCAGAGGAGTCAGATTTTTTTTATGAAACCATCAAAAACCAGTATGTTTTAATTGGAAGAAAGAATTTTGAACTTCATGGGGGCGACGTCTCTGGAGCCTATCCGTTAGTTTTGAGCCAAAATCCAAATTTCTCCTCTCCTAATGCTCTTATTTTCAAGAATTTACTTGATGTATTAACGTACGCTCAAGACGCTGAGTTAGAAAAAATATATGTCATGGGTGGGGCAGATATCTATGCTCTCACTCTACCTTATGTCAGTGAATTCTTATGGAGTGAAATCAATTATGACGGGGAAGCAGATTCTTTTTTTCCTGATTTTTCAGAATACTCTTGGAATAAAATAAGTGAAAAAAAATTTAATAACTGGACTCTAAAACATCTGATCAAAAAACCAACAAAACTAGAATGGAAAATTTAAAATCAAATAAAACGATCTGCTTTTTTAACTCTAATCGAGCTTGGGGAGGCGGCGAAAAGTGGCATCTTAATACTTGTATTGAATTTCATAAAAGAGGTTATAAAACTTTTTTAATCACTAACGTCAGATCTGATCTATATAAAAAAGCGATTCAAGAAAAACAAAATGTTTTTTCTTTTTATGTGCATAATTTAAGCTTTATTAATCCCTTTAAAATTTTATCTTTAGTCGCACTTTTTAGAGCACAAAAAGTTGATGCGATCATATTAAATCTCCCTTCAGACTTAAAAGTAGCAGGTATTGCTGCTAAATTAGCAGGAGTCAAAAAAATTATCTATCGAAGAGGTATGCCACACCCTCTAAAAAATTCTTGGCTTAATCGATTTCTTTTTAAAAATGTTCTCACTCATGTGGTTGTAAACTCTCTTGAAATCGGCAAAAGTTTAAAAAAATCAAATGAGAGTTGGTTTCCAGAGAAAAAGCTGTGTTTAGTTTATAACGGAGTTGATCCTCATCATTTTATAAAACCAAAAGATAAAATTTATCAAAAGCAAAACGATGAGCTCGTCATTGGAAATGCTGGTCGTTTAACCTCTCAAAAAGGTCAAAAGTACCTCATCGAATTAGGTATACTTTTAAAAGAGGAAAATATTCCTTTTAAAATATTAATAGCTGGAACTGGTGAGCTTTTTGAGAATTTAAAAAATGAAGTTATCCACAATGATCTTGAAGAAAATATCCTTTTTTTAGGGCACATTCATGACATGGGAAGTTTTTTTAATTCTCTAGATTTGTTCGTATTCACATCCCTTTATGAAGGCTCTGCAAACACCTTAATTGAAACCCTTTTATATCAAGTGCCAACACTTGCCTTTAATATCAGCTCTAATCCTGAAATCATCATTCACAATCAAACAGGAATTTTAATTGAACCTTTCAATATAGAAGAGCTTAGAGATCAAGTAATCCACCTTTATAAAAATCCTCTAATTACTGAAAATTTCAAAAAAAATGGCCTTGCCTTCGTACATGAAAAATTCGACTCACAAAAAAACCTTAATACATTGGAATCTCTACTGTCCCAATAATTTGGAAGTTCCTTCCCTAGTTAATTTTTAGTCTCCTCCAACTCGAGGATAGATTAAAATGAGATTGACGGGGGTATGCAATTGAAAAAAAATACAATTGTTAAAATGTTCGCTCTTCTTGGACTATCGACAATTATTTTTGGTTGTGGAAATAAAGGAGAAAGTTCGAGTAGTGGAAGTAGTATAAGTTTTCCCACATCGGGAAGTGATCCTTTGGCTGCTTATCTATGGCATTTAAAAGATCTTTCAGGAAATTATGTCAATGGGAACTCGCCTGCAAACGATATTCACATAAATCTTGGATCAACTCATTCAAGCTATACAGGTAAAGGAATCACTGTCGTTATTTCTGACGGCCAAATCGATCTGGATCACCCTGAATTAGATGATAACGCCAATATAAGCTTGTCCAAAAATTATTCTAATGATGCTCCCTATTTTGGAGATCCCTATGATCAAGATGATTTTGACTCTCATGCAACAGGTGTTTCAAGCTTAACAGCGGGTGGAAAAAACAATGGAGTTGGTGGATTTGGAGTTGCTCCAGAGGCAAATTTAGTTGGGTATAATTTTTTAAATAGCAGTTCTTCTGAATCTAAATTTATTGACCAAGCACAAGTTGAAGGCGGAGAAGCCGTTTTTAATTATAGCTACGGACCGATGAATTGTGCCTTTGAAAATATGGCCGAAAGCGATATCTTTCTTAACACGCTTAGGGCAGAAACGATTTCAAATAATAATCTTTATGTTGTCGCTGCAGGAAATGAATTTGCAGTCTCTTCAAATTCTTGTAACGGCTCCAATCATGAATACTTTGGAAATGCTAATTTCGATCAAGACCGAACTCAACCTTACTTTCTTCTTGTCGGAGCAACCAATGCAGAGGGCCTGAGTGCACAATACTCTACTCCAGGAGCAAACGTATGGATTTCAGCTCCCGGAGGTGATCTTGCATCTGAATCAGGAATTGGCCTAATGGTGGCGGATCTTATTGGATGTGACGCTGGATTTGGAGTGGATAGTTTTACCAATTTTGATCTTAGTTCAAGCTCCGAAAATCCATTTTGTTCATTTTTTTCAGAAGCTCAAGGAACATCCTATGCCGCTCCCATCGTCACAGGAGCTATTGCCGTTTTAAAAGAAGTTAATCCCGATTTAACTTGGAGAGACATCAAACACATTCTAGCAGCAACTGCTGTTAAAATTGATCCAACTGCAGGAGCAACTGATCATCCAGGCGGAGAAGATCTTCCTTCACACGAATACCAACAAGGCTGGGTAACCAACGATGCTGGTTATCATTTTCATCCATGGTTTGGATTTGGACTTTTAGATCTTACAGCCGCTGTTGCTTTAGCGGATAATCCCGATTTTGACTTACAAGAACTCAAGTCAACCGATACATTAGAAGATGAACCAAATTATTCAGAAGCTCCAAACTCTCCAATACCTAACAATAGCATAGGCGCCACATCAACCATCAACATCGATAAGCATGATCTTGTCATTGAGCATGTTTTAGTCAAGGTTAACATCACACATCCAAGGCCTAGTGATATTGGAATTGAATTAGTTTCTGCTAAAAACACAGTCACTAAGCTGATGAATATCAACAGTTATATTGCCAGTACAAGTAACGATGATGTTTATGAGGTCTATTTTGGAGTGAATGGTTTTTATGGTGAAAGATCAAATGGTGATTGGGAGATTCGAGTTGTCGACGGAAAAAGTGGAGAAACAGGTACGCTCAATAGTTGGTCTATAACCATCATCGGACATAAAGGACCAGATGCTCTCACACCAGATCCAGCGCCTGCGACATCGTTTTCTCGCAGTGGGGCCAACCTAACATGGACTGCATCTCCAGATGGAGATGTTGCTCGCTATGAAATATGTATTGCTCCAACACAAAATTTAGCTCTTGGATGTAAAGATGGAGACTGGAGATCTATTCTTGCTCCAGCGACGAGTGTTTCTCTGACTAGTTATGTGATGGGAGGACTTCGAGTCGACGAATTTGAAAATGGTGTTGAATATACAGCAAAAATCAGAGCTGTTGATACAGATGAAAACGAGTCATCAATTGCAACAACTACATGGACTCATTGATGAAAAAAATAATGTACACGAGTCTAACGCTACTTGTTTTTATCTCCTGTGTTTATTTTGTTTGGGGCCATTTTAATCAGCAAACTAATGTCAAAAGAGACCAACCAAAACAAAATTATATTCAATTTCCTCCAAAGATGGAGAAAGAAAAAAAAGTAATCGCCAAACAAAACAATAGAAAATATTCTCCAAGAAAACCCGCTCAGGATCAAAAACAGCCTGCAGAAAATGATCAAGACAAACTCGCTCTATTTCAGAAGAAGAAAATAGAATGGATAAAAGAAGATTTACTCCTCGTTGAGGGAGTTGTTGCTGTTTTGAAAAAAGATCCATTAATTGAACCACTCTACTCTAATGGGCGGATTTATTTTTATGAATCTCAGTTTAAAGAAGGCTCTGAAGTCCTCTATGATTCAAAAAACAATCGCTATGGGTCTTACAGTAAAGAAGTTAAATTAAAAGGTGATCTAAAAAAGATTCTCTCATTTGCTGAATCAAAATCTTTTCAAGTCGTTTATAAAA
>JACCDO011196515.1_pt1 | contig 13020 bp, 10 predicted proteins | sample 7446101 | NCBI WGS metagenome assembly JACCDO01 (sample SAMN15323440, study PRJNA562643) | freshwater metagenome | isolation source: river surface water | place: USA:Blue River Watershed | collected 2017-08-16
CACTTCAGCGGTGCCGACTCGTGCCAGCGGTTGTTCACGGGCGCGTCATGACCCGCAGGCAGCATGGTGGGCATGCCGACGACACCAGACTCCGCTGCCGCCGACACGCCGACGATGTCGGTGCGCACCGTGTGGATCTCCGACCTGCATCTCGGCACACCGGGTTGCCAAGCCAAGGCCTTGCTCGACTTCCTGCGGGACGTTGAGTGCGAAACGCTCTATCTCGTTGGCGACATCATCGACGGTTGGCAATTGCGGCGCAGCTGGTTCTGGCCGCAGGCGCACAACGACGTCGTGCAGAAGCTGCTGCGCAAGGCGCGCAAGGGCACGCGCGTGGTCTTCATTCCGGGCAACCACGACGAATTCGCGCGGAAGTATGTGATGCACAACTTTGGCGGCGTGGATGTGATGGATGAAGCCATCCACGTGACAGCCGATGGCAAGAAGCTGTGGATCACGCATGGCGATCTCTATGACGGCGTCATCCAGTGTGCGCGCTGGCTGGCCATTGCGGGCGACCTGGCCTATGAGTTCACGCTGAAGGTCAACCGCTGGTTCAACCGCATCCGGGCCAAGTGCGGGCTGCCGTATTGGAGCTTGTCGCGCTACCTGAAGCACAAGGTGAAGCGCGCGGTCAGCTACATCAACGAGTTTGAGAATGCCGTCGCGCGTGAGGCCAGGAAGCGCGGTGCGCATGGCGTGGTCTGCGGCCATATCCACCATGCGGAGATCCGTGAAATCGATGGCGTGCTGTATTGCAACGACGGTGACTGGGTCGAGAGCCTGACCGCATTGGTGGAGCACTTCGACGGGCGGTTGGAGATCATCGACCGCAGTGCCGAGGCGGCGCTGCCCGGCATGCAGCCGGTGGCGAAGGCCACAGCTGCGATACCAGAGCCCACCGCGGTGCCGGTCGCGAAAATAGTGAGTTGAGGGCGGGCTCGCGCCTCCAGCTCATCGCGGCGTCAGCACGCAGATCGTTCCAGGCTGATCGCTCGGGCATGCAGATGCCGCGCGGCCGGCGTGGCGGCCTAAGCGCCTTCAGTGCAATCAGGCGGGCAGCTTCAACAGCGCCTGCCCGGCGCGAATCTGGGCGCCCGGCGCGATGCCCTCGGCGAGTTCGAAGCCGGCGGGCACGAAGACGATGATGGTCGAGCCGTGCTCGAACCAGCCCATTTCCTGCCCCTTCGCGTGCGGCGCCGAGCACGGCATCTCGTGGGCGCCCTTGTGCCCGATGTGCAGCAGCACGTTCAGCCAGTGCAGGCGGATGCTCGCGACGAGCACCGCAGCAACCGGCACCAACGCAACAGGCTGACCGGTACTCAGGCGCATGCGCACCACGGCGCGCTCGTTGCGGCAGAACAGCCGCTCGACGCGCTTCAGCGCCACGGGGTTCACGTTCCAGGTGTCGCCGCTCAGATAGGTCACATGCTCGACCGTGCCGTCGGCCGGCGCGTGGAAGCGGTGGTACATCACCGACGTCAGCCGCAGCGTGATGAAGCGGCCACCCTCGAAGACGCTGGCATCCTGTGTCGGCCCGAACAACTCGGCCGTCGAGTACGGGAAGCCCTTGGCCTGATAGACCTGACCCTGCTGCACGGTGCCCATCGCGCCGACGATGGCGTCGCACGGGCTGGCGAAGACGTCCGGCCTGGGGTCGAACGGGCGAGCGCCGTCCTTCAGCTCGCGCGTGAAGCAGTCCTTGATGGACGTGAAGCGCTGCTTCTTCGCCTCGCGGAGGTCCAGCGGCGTGAAGAGCTGCCACAGCTTGAGCGCCAGCCGGGTGAACGCAGGGCTTTCGATGTTGGCGATGCGGCCCATCAGCCGCGTGGCGGCGATGCGCGGGATGCGGTTGGTCAGCAGGAAGTTCAAGTCTTCCTGTGCGCCGAGCCGCGCCAGCCAGCCCCTGGTGTCCTGGGCGTCGCCCTGGAGGGGCGGAGAGGCGTCTTGCGAACTCATGGACGTCAAAACTTGTGGGAGAGCATTTCACGGAACACGCTGCGGCGGATGGCGCGGCCGGTGAGCTCGGGGGCCGTCCACCACCAGCCATCGGCACGCATCTCGTCGCAGGCGGCGACGAAACGGTCCATGACCTCGGCGAACTCTGCATCACCGTAGTTCAGGCTGAAGATCAATCGGCCTGTCCCCACCCAGCTCAGCGCCAGACCCTGCTTGCGCAGATAGAACTGCAGCATCCAGTGATAACGGCCGGGTTGGTCGTACATCACCGTCCAGATCGTGGACAGGTTGGCCAGCCGCACGGGTGCCCCCGCTGCCTTCAACCGGGCGTTGAATTGCGCGCAGCGGGCATTCCAGCGCTCGTCCAGCCCGTCGTAGAGGGCTCGCACGTCCGGGCGCTCGAGGCGTTTCAGGAACGCCGCCATCGCCGCGACCACATATGGGTGCGCGTTGAAGGTGCCGCGTGCAAAGCAGATGTCGGCGGGGCGGTCCTCGCGGTAGCGCTGCATCAGCGCGCGGCCGCCGCAGACCACGCCCACCGGCAGGCCTCCGCCCAGCGTCTTGCCGTAGGTGACCAGGTCTGCCTTCACGCCAAAGTACTGCTGGGCGCCGCCGGGTGCGAGGCGGAAGCCGACGAAGACCTCGTCGAAGATCAGCACGATGCCGCGTTCGGTACACACTTCACGCAGGCGACGGAGCCAGTTCGTGTAGGCCTCGCGGTCATAGGCCGCGCGGCGGCTGCCGTCGATGAGGCTGGAATCGCCGGGTGCATTGACGTTGGGGTGCAGGGCCTGCAGCGGATTGACGAGGACGCAGGCGATGTCGCGCCGCGTGGCCAGTACCTTCAGCGAGCGCTCGGCCATGTCTTGCAGCGTGAAGGTCTCGCGCGGCGGCAGCGGGTTGCCGGGGCCGGGCTGCACGTCCTCCCACCAGCCGTGGTACGCGCCTGCAAAGCGCACCAGGCGCTTCTTCTTCGTGTGATAACGCGCCAGCCGCACGGCCTGCATGACGGCCTCGGTGCCGCTCATGTGAAAGCTGACCTCGTCCTGTCCGGAGATGGCCTTCAGACGGGACAGCACCTCCAGCACGCAGGGGTGATAGGCGCCGAGCACCGGGCCCAACTCGCGTGCCGTGGCGACCGCTTCGTCGATGCAGGCCTTGTAGGCGTCATAACCCAGCACGTTGACGCCATACGAGCCGGTCAGGTCCATCAGCCGGTTGCCGTCCAGGTCTTGCACCTGCACGCCTTCGCTGTGCTGCAGGAAGGCGCCGACCCGCAAGTGCTCACGCAGCACCGGGCTGAACTGGAAGGGCACGCGGTAGCGGCCGGTGAACTTCAGGTCGGAGATGGCCTCGCGCGCCTGCTCGGTCGCGGCCAGCGTCTTCTGGAAGCGCGTGTCGAACTCCGCGCCCAGTCGCTGCAAAGCGGCCTTGCGCTGAGCCGCAACGTCGACGGGCGCGCCGTCGGCCGCAAAGAACTGCGCCTCGTCATAGGCATAGCCCGGCACCCAGCGGGCCAGCCGCTTGGCCATGCGGGAATGGCCGGCGAGTGAGCGGTGCTTGGCGCGCGACAGCTCGAGGCGCCGCTTGGCTGCCGGCAGCAGCGCGAGCACGCCGAGGGCCAGCGCGGAGAGGGTGATCGCTTCTTCCATCGCGTCAGTTGGCGTGGCCTTGGCCCACATGCTCCATCGGGTCGATCAGCTGGCCGCGCAGCAGATAGAACGGCGATTTCCAGTACAGCAGCACGTCGTGGAAGGGGTCGGTGAGGATCTTGAAGCCCCAGGCCAGGCCCTGCATCAGGCTCTGCGTGGCCCACAGCTGCACGACGCGAAACACCAGGCCCGTCACGCCCAGGCAGAACCAGGCCATGCCGACGTCCTCGACGAAGCCCTGCCAGCCCACCGCCGGCACGATCAGGCCGCCGAGCGACGGCGACACCCACAGCACGGCCGGCAGCGCCACCCAGACGGCCAGCAGCACGATCTTGCGGCGGATGTTGTAGCCGACCTTGATCTCTTCCTTGTATTCGTCGGTGGCCTGGTTGACGTGGTCGTAGCCCCGCGGCTCGAAGAAGAAATGCCCGGCCTGCCGCGTCGTCATCGACACGCACCAGGCCAGCAGCGCTGCCCACGCGGGATTCACGAAGACCAGGCCGTAGGACACCAGGAAGCTCAGCGCGCTGATCAGGTGCAGGCTCTGGTTGATGCGGCTGTGGTGGTAGTAGCGGTGGTCATCCCAGCGCTGCGTCTTCAGGGTTTGAAAAAACTCGTTCACGTCCCGTCCTTGTCGTTTGGGTGGCAAGCGGGGCGGATGGTGGGGTGCTTGCGTGAAATCGGCGTGACGGTCCTGCGTTCATCGTTCTGTCGCATGAACTGCTGACCATGTGCGCCATGAACACCGCCGACGCCGACGACATCCTGGTCGATGACCTCCCCGCGCCGCGCCATTCGCGCCGGCTGGCGGTGGTCACCGAAACCTATCCACCCGAAGTCAACGGCGTCGCCATGTCGATGGCGCGCGTCGTGGACGGGCTGAACCGTCGCAACCACGACGTGCAGCTCATCCGGCCCCGCCAGCCCGTCAAGCTGGCTGCACCGCCTAGCGGCAAGCCCGCCGTGGACGAGGTGCTGACCAAGGGCCTGCCGGTGCCGCTCTACCCGAACCTGCGCATGGGCGTGCCCAGCAAGCGGGCGCTCGTGAAGCTGTGGTCGTTGAAGCGGCCCGACGTGGTCCACATCGCCACCGAAGGGCCGCTGGGCTGGTCGGCGCTGCAGGCCGCGCAACACCTGGCGCTGCCGGTCACGTCGGACTACCGCACCAACTTCCACGCCTACGGCAAGCACTACCGGCTGGGCCTGCTGTCCAAGCCCATCATGGGCTATCTGCGCAAGTTCCATAACCGCTGCGACGCGACCATGGTGCCCACCGAGGCGCTGCGCGTGCTGCTGGCGGAGCGCGGCTTCGAGCGGCTGAGCGTCGTGGGCCGTGGCGTGGATGCCCAGCGTTTCGACCCCGTGCGCCGCAGCGCCGCGATGCGCGAGAGCTGGGGCGCCGGGCCGGACGATCTGGTGCTGGGCTATGTCGGCCGCCTGGCGCCGGAGAAGAACCTCGGCGTCGTGCTGGCGGCTTACGAGGACGTGAAGGCGGTGCAGCCGCGCGCTCGCCTGGTGTTCGTCGGGGACGGCCCGATGCGCGCGGAACTGGCCGCGCGCGCGCCTGACGCCGTGTTCGCCGGGCAGCGCAGCGGCGACGATCTGGCGGCGCATTACGCCGGCCTGGACATGTTCCTGTTCGCGAGCCTGACCGAGACCTTCGGCAACGTGACGACCGAGGCCATGGCCAGCGGCTGCGCCGTCGTCGCGTTCGAAAGCGCCGCAGCGGGCGAGCTCATCCGCAGCGGCGTCAACGGCTGGCTGGCCGGGCCGGGGCGGGAGGCGGACTTCGTCGCCGCCGCGCGTGCCGTGGCGCTCGATGCCGACGCGCGCCGTGCAGTGGCGGAGGCAGCGCGGGCGACGGCGCGGCGGCTCGACTGGGCCGACATCACGGCGCGTTTCGAGAGCGTGCTGGAGCGCGGCATCGCCCGTGCCGAACCGGCCTTCGGCCTGCACGGGCTGCAACCGGTGGTTTGAACCCCGGTGCGCCGGGCCGCACAGGCATAATCGCGCCCGTCACTGGGGAGTAGCCGCTCTTCGCCCGAAGAGGCTGACGTCAACACACTTGGCCCGCAGGCCATGGCGTCAGCGGTTTCTTGGCTTGGCAAGACCTTTGACCACATCGCATCCGCACTGGCCGGGGGCGCGCTGTGGTCATTCGTCTTTGAACCGGCCAGGGACTATTCATGGAAGCACTCTTCGTCTCAACGGGCGTCGTCGCCCTCGCCGAGATCGGCGACAAGACCCAACTGCTCGCGTTCATCCTCGCCGCGCGGTTCAAGAAACCCTGGCCCATCATCGCGGGCATCCTGTGCGCCACCGTCGTCAACCACGGCCTCGCCGGCGCGCTGGGCGCGTGGATCACCTCGGCGGTCAGCCCCGGCGTGTTGCGCTGGGTGCTGGGCGCCTCGTTCATCGGCATGGCGATCTGGACGCTGATTCCCGACAAGATCGAGGAAGAGGAGACGCAGGTGGCCAAGCGCTTCGGCGTGTTCGGTGCCACGCTGCTGACGTTCTTCCTCGCCGAGATGGGCGACAAGACGCAGATCGCCACCGTCGCGATGGCCGCGCACTACGCCAACCCGCTGTGGGTCGTCATCGGCACGACGCTGGGCATGTTGCTGGCCGACGTGCCGGCCGTGTTCGTCGGCGACCGGCTTGCCGCCAAGATCCCGATGAAGCTGGTTCACGGCATCGCTGCGGCGATCTTCGCGGCGCTGGGCGTGGCCACGCTGCTGGGCGCGGGTTCGGGCTTCGGCTTCTGACGTCGGCGGCTCAGGCGCCGCTGTGGCGGGCCCGGGCGATCAAGGCGGCGATGGCCGCCGCGACGCCCAGGCCCAGCCCACTCAGCGTCCAGGCGATGGGCAGGCCCGCCGCCTCGCAGCCGGCGTAGGCGGCCAGCATGAGCAGCACGCTGAGGTTCTCGTTGAACCCCTGCACCGCCACCGAGCGCCCGGCGCTGAGCAGCAGCGCGCCGCGGTGCTGCAGCAGCGCGTTCAGCGGTACCACCATGGCGCCGCCGACCGCGCCCACCAGGGCCAGCACGAGCGCGGCGGTGATGACCTGGTCGATCTGCGCCACCACCGGCATCAGCAGGCCCAGCGCGATGCCGGCCCACAGGCCGTGCCGCGCCTGGTGCAAGGCCAGCCAGCGGCCCGCAGCCGCCGCGCCGCCGATGACGCCCACTGCCACGGCGGCCTGCAGATAGGCCGCCTGGCTCAGGGGCAGCGACAAGGCCTCGCCGGCCCAGCGCAGCACGGCGAACTGCAGCGTCGCGCCGACACCCCAGAACAGCGTCGTCGCCGCGAGCGACAGGCCGCCCTCACGGTCGCGCCACAGCAGCCGGTTGGCCGCGCGGAACTCCAGCACCAGCGTCAGCGGGTCGTGCGCCACGCTGCGTTGCCGCTGGCCGCTGTCGGGGATGCCGGCGTTCAGCAGGCTGCTGAGCGCGTAGAGCAGCAGCAGCGCGGCGAGTGACCCGGTCAGCTTGTCGGCCGGCAGGTCGTGCGTGTCCCACCAGGCGGCCAGCGCGGAGTCCACCCACAGCGGGCTGACCAGCAGCCCGCCCAGCACGGCGCCCAGCAGCGCTGCCGACACGACGCTGATCTCGATCCAGCCATTGGCCTTCACCAGCGCCTCGGGGGCGGCCAGTTCGGTGATGAGGCCGTACTTGGCCGGCGCGTAGGCGGCCGCACCCAGGCCGATGACGCCCAGCGCCGCCACAGGGTGCAGGCCGCAGGCGAGCAAGGCCAAGCCGGCGATCTTCACGAGGTTCATCGCCGCCATCACATGGCCCTTGGCGAAGGCGTCGGCCAGCGGGCCAACCCAGGGCGCCAGCAGCACATAGGCCAGCATGAAGCCGAACTTCAGCAGCGGCGCCCACCAGGCGGCGAAGCCCTGCTGGTTCAGCAGCGCGATCGCGACGATCAGCAGCGCGTTGTCGGCCAGTGCCGAGGCGAACTGGGCCCCGATGACGAGGCCGAAGCCGCGGGGCAATGGGGGGATGAGGGCGGGCGCGGCGGCGCTGGAGGTCGTGGCATGCACGGGCGCCGCACTGTGGCGGCACTGCGTGAAATGCGGATGACGACGCGCCGCTCAGCGCCGCTCAGGGCAGCGGATGGATGCGCTCCTCGCGGTCCCATTGCCGCGTGGCGGCGGCCGCCACGAAGGCCTGCGCCTTGGCGTCGAGCGCGCAGACGCCGTCGTCCGCCACCAGGTGCAGGGCCTCCACGAGCAGCAGGCCGCCGTCGTCGTGGCCGATGGCCTTCAGGTGGGCATAGGCCTGCCGCACGAAGGTGGCGGCGGTGTCGTCCTGCGCGAGCTGCTGCGCGGCGGCAGACGACAGCACCAGCGCGATGGCGTCGAACGCCGCCGCCGGGCTGCCGGCGAGGCGGGCGTCGGCGGGCTGATGCGTGCCGTCGCTCAACGTGGCGCCGCCGATCTTGGGGGCCAGCTTCATGACCTTGGCGCCGGCCTTGCGCAAGGCCTTGTCGACGGCGGCCAGGCGCTTGGCATCAGAGTCGTCGCTGAAGAGGACGGCCACGCAGCGGTCCTGCAGCGAGGGCGGCGCCTTGTCGATCAGGCCCAGCGCCGGTGAGGGCGGCAAGTCCTGCACGGGCATGGCGGGGCGGGCGGCCGGGGGCAGGGCGGGCAGGCCCAACCCGGTGGCGACGCGCCGGGCGAGGTCGGCGTCGACCACGCGCAGGTGGCCCACCATGCGCTCGCGCACGGCGGGCGTCTCCACCTTGCTCAGCTCGAACACCAGCGCGCTGGCGATGTGGGCCTGCTCCAGCGCGTTCTGGCTGTGGAAGAACTGGCGGGCCTGGCTGTAATGGTCGGCAAAGCTCTCCGGCCGCACGCGGCCCTTGGCGTCGGGCTCGCCCGGCGCCGCCACGCTCTGGAAGCCGCGCGGCGCTTCGTACGGGGCATCGGCCTGCAGGCTGCTGGGCTCATAGGCCACGCGGCCGGTGGGCACGCGGGTCTGCATGTGGCCGTCGCGCGTCTGCGTGTGGAACGGGCACTTGGGGGCGTTGATGGGCAGCTGGTCGAAGTTGGGCGTGCCCAGGCGCGACAGCTGCGTGTCCAGGTAGCTGAACAGCCGGCCCTGCAGCAGCGGGTCGTTGGAGAAGTCGATGCCGGGCGGCAGGTTGGCGGGGCAGTAGGCTACCTGCTCGTTCTCGGCGAAGTGGTTGGCCGGGTTGCGGTTCAGCGTCATGCGGCCGATGACCTGCAGCGGTACCAGCTCCTCGGGGATGAGCTTGGTGGGGTCGAGGTGGTCGAACGGGAACTCAGCGGCCTGAGCCTCGGTGAACAGCTGCACGGCCAGGTCCCAGGCGGGGAAGCGCCCGTCGTCGATCGCCGTCCAGAGGTCGCGGCGGTGCGCGTCGGGGTCGGCGCCGGCCAGCTGCACGGCCTCGTCCCACAGCGTGCTCTGCAGCCCCAGTACCGGGCGCCAGTGGAACTTGACGAAGGTGGCGCGGCCTTTGGCGTCCAGCAGCCGGAAGCTGTGGATGCCAAAGCCCTCCATGAAGCGCAGCGAGCGCGGCAGCGTGCGGTCGCTCATGGCCCACATCACCATGTGCAGGCTCTCGGGCATCAGCGAGATGAAGTCCCAGAACGTGTCGTGTGCCGACGCCGCCTGCGGGAAGCCGCGATCGGGCTCCATCTTCACGGCGTGGATCAGGTCCGGGAACTTCATCGCGTCCTGGATGAAGAACACCGGGATGTTGTTGCCCACCAGGTCCCAGTTGCCTTCGGGCGTGTAGAACTTGACGGCAAAGCCGCGCACGTCGCGCGGGGTGTCCACGGAGCCGGCGCCGCCGGCCACCGTCGAGAAGCGCGTGAACACGGGCGTCTTGACGCCCACCTCGGTCAGCACCTTGGCGGTTGTGTACTTGGCCAGCGACGTGTGCAGCTCGAACACGCCATGGGCGGCCGAGCCGCGCGCATGCACGATGCGCTCGGGGATGCGCTCATGGTCGAAGTGGGTGATCTTCTCGCGCAGGATGAAGTCTTCGAGCAGCGTCGGCCCGCGCGCGCCGGCCTTCAGCGAGGTCTGGTTGTTGGTGACCGGCACGCCCTGGTTGGTCGTCAGCGGCGGGTGGCTGCCCGCGGCAGGCTGGTGCGGCTCGCCGCCGGTGCCGGTGGTGGCGCGCGGCGGGCGGAAGGATGGGGGATGCTTGGGCATGGAGGCTCCTGGCTCGGCAGATGGCGTTGGACTCTAGAAAGCCGGTCCCTCGCAGGGTGTAGGACGGTGAGCCGGATACACCTTGGGTCATCTCGGTGATGCTGTATGCAATTACAGTATTTGCATGGAAGTTCAGGACAAGCTGGCCATCCTGGCCGACGCCGCCAAATACGACGCCTCCTGCGCCAGCAGCGGCACCGAGAAGCGCCATTCGCGCGACGGGCGCAGCCTGGGCTCCACCAGCAACGGCATCTGCCATGCCTACACGCCCGATGGCCGCTGCGTGTCGCTGCTGAAGGTGCTGCTGACCAACTGGTGCGTCTACGACTGCCTGTACTGCATCAACCGCAAGAGCAGCGACGTGCGGCGCGCGCGCTTCGCCATCGACGAGGTGGTGCAGCTGACGCTCTCGTTCTACCGGCGCAACGTCATCGAGGGGCTGTTCCTGTCCAGCGGCATCATCCGCACGCCCGACTACACGATGGAGCAGGTCATCGAGGTCGCCCGCCGGCTGCGCGAGGACGAGCACTTCAAGGGCTACATCCACCTGAAGACCATCCCCGATGCGTCGCCCGAGCTGGTGGAGCGCGCCGGCCGCTACGCCGATCGGCTGTCCATCAACGTCGAGCTGCCCAGCGCGCAGGCGCTGCAGGCGCTGGCGCCGGAGAAGGATGCCGGCGGCATCGAGCGCACGATGTCGCGCATCCACCTGCGCCTGCAGGCGGCGCGCGACGCCAAGCGCGAGGCGCAGGCAGTGCGGGCGCTGCAGGGCGCCCCGGCCGCCGCGGCGCGCCCGGCTCGCTTTGCGCCGGCCGGCCAGAGCACGCAGCTCATCGTCGGCGCCGATGCGTCAGACGATCGCGCCGTGCTGCAGCTCTCCAGCCGGCTCTACACCGGCCAGGGGTTGCGCCGCGTCTACTACTCGGCCTACAGCCCCATCCCGCATGCCAGCGCGGCGTTGCCCGCGCAGGCCGCGCCGCTGCTGCGCGAGCATCGGCTCTACCAGGCCGACTGGCTGCTGCGCTTCTACGGCTTTCAGGCCGAGGAGATCGTCACCGAGGCGGGTTTCCTGTCGCTGCAGCACGACCCCAAGCTGGCCTGGGCGCTGGCCCATCCGGCGCAGTTCCCGCTCGACGTGGACCGCGCGCCACGCGAGCAGCTGCTGCGCGTGCCCGGCCTGGGCGTGAGTTCCGTGGACAAACTGGTGGCCGCCCGGCGGCACCGCCGCCTGCGCCGCGCCGACCTGCTGGCGCTGGGCCCGCTGGCACGCAAGGCGCTGCCGTTCGTCGTGGCCGTCGATCACCGGCCGCACCCGGCCGACCTGCAGGCCTTGTCGCGGCCGGTTGCACGGCCGCAGCAGGCGGCGCTGTTCTGATGAGGCCGCGCACATGAAGCTGCCCTTGCGTTACCCGGCGGACTGGGATGGTTTCGCCGCGCAGCTGCCGGCGTTGCTGGCCGGTGGTGATGCCGGCTGGACACACGACGTCGGCGCGCAGGCCGGGCTGTTTGCCGACGGGCCAACGCCGGCCCCCGCAGGCGCCACCGCCTGGCAGCCGCCGGCCGGCTGGGATGCGCTCGGGCGCGCCGTCGCCATGCACGCCGACGACAGCCGCTATGCGCGGCTGCTGGCGTTCGCCCGGCGCCTGCAGCGCGAGCCCGGCCTGTGGGGCGACGTGCTGGACGCCGACCGCCGCCACCTGCAGTCCATGGCCCGCCAGGTCAGCCGCGAGATCCACAAGATGCATGCGTTCGTGCGCTTTCGCGAGGTGGCCGACGAGCACGCGGCGGGCGGCGTGCGCCACGTGGCCTGGTTCGAGCCCGTACACCACGTGCTGCGCGCGGCGGCGCCGTTCTTCGTCGACCGCTTTGCGCAGCACCCGTGGGCCATCCTGACGCCGCTGGGATGCCTGCACTGGGACGGGCAGCGCCTGGCCGGTGCCGGCCCGGCGCGGCGTGACGAGGCACCCGCGGCGGACGCTGGCGAAGCGCTCTGGCTCACCTACTACCGCAGCATCTTCAACCCCGCGCGGCTCAAGGTGGCAGCGATGAAGAAGGAGATGCCCGTGCGCTACTGGGCGCAGATGCCGGAGACGCAGCTCATCAGCGAACTCATCCACGACGCGCCTCGCCGCGAAGGCCGCATGCGCGATGTCTGACCGTGGCCGGCGCAGGCGTCGCCGCCCCTGCGGGCCAAGGGCCTCAAGTCCTGTCGAACAGCAGCGCCAGCTGGCTGGCCATCAGCAGCTCCTGGCGTGTCCAGGCACGGGTGGCGCGGGCGTCCACCAGCCATAACGCGCCGGCCAGCTGGGGCCCGTCGTACAGCGGCACCTCGATGCGGGCCTGGGCCGCGCCGGCCAGGCCGGCCAGCTCGGCGTGGCAGGGGTGCAGCGCTGCGTCCGGCAGCGCCAGCGGCGCGCCGTGGCGGGTCAGCAGGTCCAGGTAGCGGGGCTGCTGCTCGGTGCTGAGGCCGCCGGGCCCCAGCGGCCAGCGGATGACGCTGTCCAGCCCCAGGATGCGCGCGCTCGCCGCCTTCAGTTCGGCCAGCGCCTCGGTGGGCAGCAGTGTGGCCAGGCGCTGGCGCTGGCCGCTGAGGTGCAGCAGCAGCTCCTCGGGCGTGAGCGGTGCGCCGGCATCCCCGGTGGGCGGCGCGGCCAGCGTGGTGCGGGCGGGCAGGCTCAGCCGCTCGATCTCGGACTGCAGCGCCAGGTGTTGCCACAGGTGTTCGAGCGCACCGGCGGCGTCGCCCTCGGCCTGCAGCAGCTGCGCGAGTTGCCGGTGCGCCTGGCGGGCCTGCGCGCGGGCCTGGATGCGCTGGGCCAGCGCCAGCCCGTGGCGGGTGGACCGCACGGCGCCGGCGTTGTCGCCGCGGGCCAGTGCGATCTCCGTCCAGGTGCGGCTGGCGGCGGCCTCCAGCCAGGGGTAGCCCTGGCGGGCGGCGATGTCCAGCGCCAGCCTGCAGTCGGCCACGGCCCAGTCCATGCGCTGGCGGGCCAGCGCGGCGCGCGCCAGGTGCCAGTGCGCCTCGGCCTCGAACACGCGGTGCCCGCCGCGCCGCGCGGCAGCCAGGCCATGGCTGAAGTGGCGCTCGGCGGCGGGCAGGTCGCCGGTCTCGAAGCTGCCCACGCCGATGTTCAGGGCGAGCTTGGCGGCCAGGTAGCTGTCATCGCCTGCATGGCCCGCTTGTGCCAGGTGTTCGGCGGCGTCGCGCATCTGGCGCAGGCC
>JACCDO012138435.1_pt1 | contig 13019 bp, 5 predicted proteins | sample 7446101 | NCBI WGS metagenome assembly JACCDO01 (sample SAMN15323440, study PRJNA562643) | freshwater metagenome | isolation source: river surface water | place: USA:Blue River Watershed | collected 2017-08-16
CCTCATCTCCGCCTACCTAATCCTAATCCTACTCTCAACAATCATTTCAATCTATTGGATCCAAAAACTAATCACCCAAAACCCATCCCCCCGATCCCTCCCCCCTTTACAACTCAACCTCCTCCGCCTCCTCCAAATCCTACTCTTATCATTATCCGTAGCCTTAGTCATCAAGCAAGAATGGATCATGATCAAAGAATTAACGTATCCAAGATGGGGTTTAGCGATTCTAACCTTTTGCATCACCACAATCAGCCTTTACCTCCTAAACCATTGGCGCAAAATCAATACAAAAATCATACAATACCTCTCTTACCTAAGCCTAATCCCACTGCTTTCATTGATCTCAATCTATCTTATCCCCAGCGATTGGGTAAAAAACAAAAGGCTAGAAACATTAAGCTTAGCTGGTGTTTGCACCACCTGTGATTTTTACTACAAGAAAAACCTAAAAATCATGAATCAACAACAAGTCAATATCGGGACTTGTGATAGCCGTTATCAACCATGGAAAGTCATTGAAAAAAAAGAAGCAAACCCAGAATTACCCGACATCATCTTTGTCACCATTGATGCCTTAAGACAAGACCAAACATCCCTATACGATACCAAAATCCCTTATACACCAGAACTGCTAAAACTCGCTCAAAATGCCGTTGTATTTGATCAAGCCTATTCCCCTTCCGTATCCACAAGACAAAGCATCAAAGGCATATTCACTGGTGTTTATTCTTCGCTTTCGATTTCACCAAGTGCCAAGCGATGGGCATTGAGCATTGATGATCAACAAGAAACATTGGCGCATTATCTTCAATCAGCGGGATATTATACCACGGCTCTGATCACAGCCAAAGGCACATTTAACAGCCAAGGTCGTGCTTTGCTTGGTTTTGATGAAATCGATGTTTCGCTCCATTGGACTTATAAAAATCTCAAATATGTCAATCCCTATCAAATCGATAAAATCATTGGGCATTTTAGCAATCCCCAAAGGCGACCACATTTTTTATGGACGCATATTTTAGACAGCCATCAACCTTATGCAGTATCTCCCTTATTGCCCAAAATAGGGGAAAGCAAAACAGCATTATACCATACAGTTGTCTCTCAAATCGATCAAAACCTCAAAAGACTGATTGATTTTGTGCAGAGTCCTGAAAGAAAGAATAGAACTTGGTTGATCATTACAGCAGATCATGGGCAAAGCTTTAATGAACATGGACAAGGTGCACATATCCATGGTTTTAGTACCTATCAAGAAGAAATTCATGTTCCTTTGTTGATATATGGACCAAATACCAAGGGGATGCGCATTAAAACACCTGTTCAATTAATCGATTTATTTCCTACCATCTTTGAAATGGTGGGTTTGCCTACACCTCAATTCTCTTGTGGTCAAAGTTTAATGCCCTTGATTCGTGGTGATGAAATGATCCCTAGCACCTTGTTGCAACGTGGGATTTGGGTGGAACAACATTCAGATCATAGCCGACAAGAGAGAAGTGCTGCTTATTTATGGAATGACTATAAACTCGTATTCTCAACAAATGCACAAAAAATAGAACTCTTCCATTTGCCAACAGATCCCAAAGAAAAAAATGATTTATCGCTGAAAAATCCCGAAATCTTTGAGCAAATCAAGAAGAAATGCATAGATGATATGTCTTCAAAGAAAATAGAGATTCAACCTTATATGAGTTGGTAAAAATCATAAAAAATGCTATAAGACTCTAGGTGCTAGTAGGTAGTAATTTTTTTAAGGTTTAAATTTATGATGTTTGATTGCACAAATCACCCTAATCGATCTCTTTTGCTTCAGCCCATATTATTGGCACTTAGCATCTTATCGATTTCATGTGATTCTAATATACAAAAACCCTCTCCTCCACCAAATCAACTATACTATCCCTTAGGATTAGCACCTCACCCAGAAGGACGATTCCTTTATGTGAATAATGCTGTTTTTGATCGCAAATACAATGAAGGATATATCGTTGCAGTTGATACCTTTGAAAAAAAGATTTTAGAGAAATCAGTGGTAAAAACTGGGTTATTCGCTGGGCAGTTGAGAACAACACTGAGTCCCAATAAACCCATGCTGTATACCCCCATTAGAGATCGAAAACATATCATATCACTAGAAATCGAAGTTGATCCCCATACCATCAATCAAGCAGAAGAAGCCAACCAATCCAAACATCTCTTTTGCGAACAAGATCAAAAATCCTATTGTCAACAACCTTATCTTGCTGAAACAGCTGGTTCTTTGCCCATGCCCAAAGACCCTTATGATATCCATATCAGCGATGCATTTATGTATGTATCTCATATCCAAAAAGGTGAACTATCTGTTTGGCGATTAGAACCTGACCCCAGTGGGGCATATCTACCAGTATTTGATTGTCAAACCCGCTTAACTGGGAATATCAATTATGTGATCAAACATCCCAAAGCAAATCTACTCTATGCCACAGATCGTTTCGGTTTAAGCTTACATCGCATTGAAATCAAAAGACAACCCTCTGGGAAATGCCAACTGATTCAATTAACAGATGTTTTGATCGATGCTTCAGCGATAGGGGCTGAAACAAGAGGTATGGCATTGAGTGCAGATGCCAGTAGACTCTATGTGGCAAGTGGGGTAGATCGAACCATTAGAGTTTATGATATTTCCCTAGATAATCTAGGAAATCCCCAAACCCTATATCTCTATGCCATGCCCACAGGTTTAAGTCCTAATCAAATCACAGTTGTAGGTAAACATCAAAATGAAGTGAGATATACATCCAAACCCATTTCTCAATATGTGCCTTTAAACCCACCTATCATTGATCAATATATCGATGATTTTAACTTGAACGATTTGAGCCTTGTTGATACTGATATGGCAATCCCAGATATGGCAATCCCAGATATGGCAATCCCAGATATGGCAATCCCAGATACCAACACACACTCAGATCAACCAGCACAGTTGGGACAAGGGTATAGCACTGAAATTCAAGATTTAATCGATCTCAAAGGAGAAGGCTTATTATTGGTGAGTTCTTTTGATGAAGGCAATGTTTTTGTTTTAAACCCCTTAACCCGAAGAATTATCGCCAAGATCAAGGTAGGCTTAGGTGCCCATGAAATCGTAGTTCTTCCTGATCAAGATCATCAATTACGCGCCTATGTCACTAACTTCCAAGTGCATTCGATCTCTATTATCGATTTGGAACCCAATTCCCCAACTCGATTTAAAGAAATCGGTAGAATCCCTGAAGCGATTGAGCCATAAAGGAGCACATTTATGAATTATTTAAAATCAACGTATGCCTTGCCCCTTTGTCTACTGATCCTTTCAAGTGCATGTAATAATCAACCCAACCAATATTATGCAGCCATACAAACAGCTGGTTTAATCGAATTTCGTTGCATAGAAACCCAAGATGGGAAAATCAGTGGTTCTGTTTTGGATGGTTGTGGATGTAATGAAATCATCACCCAAGAAGATGGTTCTAAAATCATGCGTAAATGGGGTAGTATTGCTTGTGATTGTGTAGATTATGTCGATCAAGAAGATGGAAGCAAAAGCCTCAAAAAGATTGAACTTGTTGATGCTGATCTCAGCACTTGTGAAGCTGTATTCAATGATCAAAATTGCATTCAATCATGGAAGTGCTTACCCAAATTGAATCAATCCCAAAACGATTGGATTCCCTTTGATTTCAAAGACAATGATCTTTCACCCAGTAGTATTGATCAACTCACCCAAGCCCAACAAAAAACTATTGCTGAACAAGGAAGTTCTTGTCCAGCCCCACCATTACCAGTAGTCCCCATGAGTTGTGAATCCAAGAAATCAACTCAAAATGCAAAAACAGTAGGATATATCGGTAATCAAAGCGATGGGCAAGTGGCTCTACTTGAATTAACAGGATCCAGTAAAGGCATTGTGGATCTCGATAAAACCATCCCTGGTACAAGCAATATGACAGTTAAAGGTTTTATGGATCAAATGCAAATGCACCCTTATGGTGAATATTTGCTCGTCCTCAAAGGCACAGAAGGTTCTCTCAGCATTATCAGCCAACATCAACTCTTACCCGATATGGTTTTAAATCTAGGTTTGGGTCAAATCGATGATATCTTGGTCTATCCACCCATCGATAAGAGCTATCAAAACAATGAAGTTTTACCCCAACCCAAACTCTATCTCTCTCAAGCCGAAAAAGGCAAAGTCATTGAAATCGATTTAGATACGCTGAGCAATTATATCAATCAAATCAAACTCGGACAAAATGCCAGCCTGAAAAGCAGTGACTTGATCTCTAGGGAATGGTCGTTATTTGGCACCAATGGTAAACCTGCAAGACCCTATTTGCTTTCAATCACAGATGAGATTAAATTTCAATACCACAATAACTATGTATTAGACACAGACCCCCAAAATCTAGTACATCAACAATTCCTCATTAGCACCCTAGAAAATGATAATGATATGATTGCGATTGATCTTCTTTCGGATACACCCCGTTTTAAATATCTGAGAATCGATCATATCAATCAATGTGAAGATGCTTATCTTGTCGGTGTCTTACCCCCTTCTCAAGCTTCTTTAACATGCGAAGATCAATTCGATAATGACCAAGATGGTCTCATCGATGCTGATGATAACGATTGTTTGCTTTACCAACAAGAAGCCAAACAACTCTATTGTCCTAAACTCCCATATAATCAACAAGAACCTAGCGAATGTGCTGATTACTTCGATAATGATCAAGATGGGCTTGTGGATCGCCAAGATCCAGGGTGTAGTTCTGAAATCGATGATAGCGAAGAACTTCAACAGGAATTACCCAGTTGCTTAGATGGTCAAGATAATGACCAAGATGGTAAGATCGATTTAGATGATGCCAAATGCAATTTTTCAGAACAATACCAAAATAACCCTCAACTTCAAACTTTGCTCAAACAACAAAGATGGGTGATCCTCAAAGAAAACGCTGTAGATGAGTGTGATGATGGTCAAGATAATGACCAAGATGGCACCATTGATATCAACGATATTGATTGCCAAATCTTTGATGGTAGAGATTTCCTAAAAACCAAGAAAAACCCCATTACTATCTATGGACAACCCACTGAATGTAATGATTTGATCGATAATGACCAAGATGGTGCGATTGATTTAAGCGATAGAGATTGTTATTTTGCCCAAGATCATAGCGAATCCGATGTAGATGTCTTATTATCTCCTGTTCAAGTAAGCACTTTCTTGTATAGAAATGCAAGGCAGTATCAAAATTATAATAACGATTATAGTATGCTCAATACATACCAAGAAAATATCATATCCCCTATGATCCTATCCTTAGGTGCTGATGGTAAACTTGTGGCAACCACTTTGGATCTCGTCAATGATACCCAACAAAGCAGATTATTGAACTTCACTCTTGCTGTACAAGCTTTTGCCATCAGAAACCAAGATCAACTCTCTTCTATCTTGGCTGTGACTGAAGATTTTAATCTAAGAAATATGCCCATACAACAACATAAACCTTTATTAACACCCAAACTCAAACTCAAGATCTATGCACAAATCAAATTAAAATCAGAAACAAGTTATCAAATCCAAAGTTTTTATTTTGTCAAAGATCACAAAGCTTATGCGATTAACTCGCTCAATCAATGGGTAGGTGATTATGATATCAAGAAGGGTTTAGATCGAAATATTGTGGTATTACCCATCACTGCAAATGAAGCTTTAGCACAAATCAATGATCTCAACATAGATCCTAATCTAGCAATTGCTTTTGAATCTTTACCCACATCAGATATTCAAGTGTTTAGCGAAGAATTGTATTTCCCCCATCAAGAATGGAATACTGTTGTCAACCCAGTAGATCAACAAAATCAACTTGCTTCAGCCCCAACCCTACTCAAAGAAGGTTTTAAACTCTCTTATGATCCCAATCGACATCCCCAATTTTGCCGTAGCACTCAAGGAGAATGTGTAATCTTAGGGTATAATGAGAATCAAGAGATTGAAGATGAAGATCAAAGAAAACAAAGAACTTCTACTCAACTCAATGTATACGAAGGCATAGAAATCAAAGAAAATAACCCCAAGAGAATATTACCTGGGAATTATCTCCTCTCTTATGAAGGTGTTTTACCCAAATCTCAAAGCGTTTATGGGAGTTGGAGCAGTAGTAATGAAAATTCTTGGACCATGACAGATGCATCTGTTGATTTTTGTGAAATCGGTGTAGAAGCTGGGGATTTATGGGAGGCTCAAGCTTTCTATCCATTAAACCAAGAAAGCCTCAAAAAAGAAGAGTGTTTGCCTTTCCTCAATACAGCCATAGATGTAGGGATGTATCCTTTGAGATATAGAGTCAAAGCTGTGTCTGCACATGCACTGACTTTGGAAGTCGATCAAATCAGCAATTACCAAAATCAAATGCCCCCCAATGAATTTAATTCCATCCCCATCCTTGCCCAAGCCCCTCAAATCCCGCCCTATGATTGTATTGCACAAAATATCAACTACAAAATCCGCTCAGGTAAAGATCAATGGCTACTTACACATGAAACAGCTGGTTATCTTCATCCATGGGTAAATTCTGGTGGTCAATGTATTCAATCCAATCAACTCTTGATCCAACAAAGAAAAGGCAGAGTGAAGCTAGGAGAATCATTTGAAAACCAATGGTTTAAATTCCAATTAAATCGACTCCAAAAACAAGATAATAACATACAAAGCATTGGGATTCCCGAAAGCAAAGATCCATATATGATAGGATTGTCATTTCAATGGACAGTAAATGTAGGCTTGAGATACACCCAAACCCCCACAAATATCACCCACCTCAAAAGCATGAAATGGTTGGCAAATCTAGATAGGCTTTATTTAAGCGATGCTTTATTTCAGAACATCTCTGAACTCGTGAAGCTATCACCCTATAATGAAATCCCCTCTTATCTACAAGCATTTAAGTAATTCATTACGCCACCCATCACACGCATAAAAGGGATCAATCATGCATTTTTTAATCAAACTCTTCATCTTACCACTCTTCATATTTAGCATATCTTGTCAAAGCTTAAAATATGAATCCTTGAAACCTTTGGAATTTGAAGAACTCACTGTACCCGGTGCAATGCAATCTTTTGAAGTGATGGGTGAAAAAATCGCCTACTATGACTCTAAGCGATCTGAAAGCGGTAAAACCATTGTGTTTTTACATGGACTAGGCGAACACTCTGGCTATTGGAGGGTCACAACCAAAGCCCTAGAAAAAAGACATAGAGTGATTGCCATTGATCTCATGGGGCATGGAAAATCATCTAAACCCGCACAAAAAGAGTTTTATTCACTGAGGAATCAAGCAAAACTCATACATTTGTTATTAGAAAATCTTGGGATTGAAAAGGTATTTTTGGTAGGACACTCTATGGGGGGACAAATTGCAATGCACTTTGCCTTAAATCACCCCCAAACCTTAAATCATCTGATTTTACTGTGCCCAGCTGGGATAGAAGCATTTAGTCCCAGTGAAGGTGATTGGATGAAGCAAAATGTCAAAGCAGAAGGGTTTGAAAGCAGGGATGAAGGGGCGCTTCGAGCTCATTTCCAAAAATATGTATTTGGGAAATGGAGCGAAGAAGCTGAACATCACTTGGCTGAAAGAGTGAGATTAAAAAAAGCCAAAGAATTTAAAGCATATACCAAAGCCGTTGTGGCCAGTATCCATGCTATGCTTGATGAGCCAGTCAGAAATGATTTGCCTAAGATCAAAACACCCACCACAGTCATTTTTGGGCTAGATGATGCTTTGATTCCAAATGCGATCCTACATCATGGTGGGATTCAGGAAGTCTTGGATGATACTAAAAAACTCTTACCCCATGCACGATTGGTTGAATGGCCTCATATTGGGCACATGATTCAAATCGAAGCGATTGATGAAACTAACCTTTTGCTTGAACAGATTTTAGTTTTAGATGGTGCAAAGCGAAATTAATGCTTTTAAAGTATGAAAAAAAAGCTTAGATTTTATAGATCATAAAAAGAAGTTGAGATGGAACAAATGTTAAAAAAAGTATTTTATTTATCATTCTTTTTTTCCTTACTTGCTTGTGACGATCCAAACACAAGCCAAGGAAATGGCATGACTGCTGCTACGGCTGGTGCTCAAGTCGTTGCAGGATCCACAGCTGGTACCCAAGTCATTGTTGCTGGATCAACTGCTGGTGCCACTGCTGGTTCAATGACTGGTGCTACTGCTGGTGCTACCGCTGGTTCAATGACTGGTGCTACTGCTGGTGCTACTGCTGGTTCAATGACTGGTGGACAAACATTTGAATGTGAAAATGATACAAATTGTCCAATGGGCAAAAGTTGTTATGAAGGCAGATGTGTAGATCAACAAAGATGTGATGAACAAGGGAATTGTCCTAATAATCAAATCTGTATTGCAGGGTTGTGTTTTGATCAAATGACCACAAACCCAGATGATGCGGGTGTATTGGCTTTTGATCCTCCAGCCATCTCTTATTCTTTTGCAATGGCACAACAAATGTCAACAAGACAAGCTGATATCGTAAATATCGGCACTACAGTCTTAAATCTCAGTAGAGTCGAACTGACAGGGAGTAATACTTTTGCATTATTGACAAATCTCGCATTACCCATGCGCCTAGCACCGGGTGATCGTGCAACCCTAGAAGTGTCATATACAGCTGATGATCAAATGCCAGATACAGCAAGTATTAGGGTATTAACGGAAGAAGGGGTAGAACAAAGTTTAAGATTATTATCGGAAATCAAAGTACAAGGTGGTAATAGACCTTGTTTAGAAATACAACCAGCACAATTGGTTTTTGGTGGTGTAAGAAGAGGTCAACAAGCTGTACAATCCTTTACATTAAGCGCTTGTAGTGCCGTACCTGTTCAAGTCACTGCATTAAGACGCGGTGCTAGTATTTTTGGGATGTTGCCAGAGAGTTTCCAATTTATGCCTTTGGCTGCTCCCCTTGTCTTACAACCAGGTATGACCCATGTGGTAGATGTGACTTATGCACCTAGACGAGCAGGGATTGAAAGTGGATTTATTGAAGTGATTAGCAATGATGCAGAAGCACAAAGCAAAAGAGTTGATTTAAGTGCATTAGCATTACAACCTGAATTAATGAATGTAGAATTCCATATTAAGCTGAGTTGGGATACAGATCTCACAGATGTTGATATGCATTTGATTGCGCCTAATGGGCAAATGTGGACTTGTGAAACAGATTGTTATTTCTCTAATGGCAGTCCTAATTGGGGCGATCAAGCTAGATTTGAAGATGATCCCTTCTTGGATTTGGATGATGTTGATGGCTATGGTCCTGAAAATATCAATCTTTCTGAACCATTACCAGGGGTATATACCATTTTAATACACTACTATGATGCGCATGGTGGACAAATTCCTAATGCAACTGTGGAAATTATCAATTTTGGTCAAGTTGTCCAAACCTTCGGCCCTCAAAGGCTAGATGATGTCAATGATGTTTGGTATGTGGCAGAAGTTGAATTTCCCGGTTTAATCATTCGCCCTCTAGGACAAGTCAATCTTGAATCTAGGGGTGGGAATATTTGCTTCTAACTTTTACACACTTTTAAGGATCATTGAATTGAAAAACTTATACCAATTAAGCTTTTGCTTGTTATTAGGTGCCTGTAATCAAGGTGTCTCAGGTTGTTCTTCATCAGATATTGTTTTTGATGACAAAGATAAAATTCAAAGCGCCATTCAGCTCAGAGTCACTGAAGAAGGCTTGAATTTCTTGGGGGATCAGATCAGTCCGCTCATCGAAGAAGCTTTACCTGATACATTAAATACTTGTTTAGCTGGGAATAATAACTATTGCAGTCAAAATCAATGTGCCAATGGACAAACAGGTTGTGATATCGCTATTGGTATTGGTGATGTCAATATCACTGCCATTGAACCCGATAAGATCAGGGCACAAATCACACTCGAACAACTCGCATTGCTCTTGGATGTGAATATTCCTTTGGTTGATTGTGATATCAATATCACAAGTCCAAGTTTCCCAGTTAATGTGGATTTAACGCTATCTACACCAGAGCCAGAGAGAAATTTAAGGTTTAAGCTTGAGAATGCCGATTACGAACTTTCTAATCTAGATATTAGACTCCAAGGGACAACCCTTTGTGATATTGCAGATGGGATTATCAATGTCCCAGTTCTTGGCGATTTTATCTTGGATTTGATCGAAGCCAGCATTAATAATATTTTAGTTGGCACCATACAAATCCTCTTAAATCAATATCTCTGTATTCCTTGTGATTCCCCAGAAAATGAAGTGCAATGCCAAAGAGCTGGCGGTCAATGCACACTAGGTCAATGTGTAGATCCCAATGTATTTGGTGCTTGTATGGCCAAACCTTTGGGTTTAAGTGGAGAAGCCAATTTGGGTGATTTCTTGGCAAGTATTTCTCCTTCCACAACAGCTAAACTCGATTATTTCATTAATCCTGGTTCTTATGCCAAAGTAGAAGAAAGCGGTTTATCTCTAGGTGTGATTGCAGGGACCCATCCTATTCCCAATCGTTGTGTATCTCCTTTACCTTCTCCCCCAACCACTGAAGTGCCTAGAGCAATCGCTTTTAGTGCCAATGTTGATCCTAGTGGGCAACCATTTGATGTAGGGATTGGTGTCAGTCAAAGATTCTTAGATCAAGCATTATGGTCTGTACAACAAAGCGGTGCATTATGTATCAGTGTCAGCGGTGAAAGCATTGATCTACTCAATACCAGAACATTGCAAGTATTATTGCCTTCTTTGACCAAGCTGACCAGAGGTGCAGTCCCTGCTGCCGTGATGCTTTCTCCTCAACAAGCCCCCAAAATCAAGCTCGGTGAAAATCTCATTGTTCAAAATAATATCGGCCAAGATCCAGTGGTGCAAGACCCCTTACTCACTTTGCAATGGGAAGCGCTTTGGATCGATTTCTATGCGTTTACTGATGATCGCTGGACAAGATTATTTAGCTTAAAAGCTGACTTAAACCTACCCATTGCGCTTGATTTTGATGGTATGGGACAAATCATTCCTATGGTGGGTGATGTCACAACAGCATTGAGTAATGTTGAAATCGCAAATGCAGAATTATTATTGGATGATCCTAGTAGAATTTCCATGCTTTTGCCCAGTTTGATTGGTCCGATTGTGGGTGGCGCTTTGTCTTCACTCAGTGATCCTATTGCTTTGCCTAATTTTATGGGTATTAGTTTGATGTTAAGAGATGGAAGTATCAAAGGACTCAAAGAAGGGGATAATGAATTTTTGGCGATTTTTGCTGATCTCGATAGATCAGCTGTGATGATGGGTGGCAATAAATCTTTGCAACAACAACATCAAGATCAAGCCAAAACATCATTATCTTTGTTAGAAATCAAAGCAGTGCATCCAGAACAATTCTTTAAATATGGCATCAAGAGCAGTATTCGATTTAAAACAGATCATCTCAGTGCATTTGAAAATCAACAACTTGAATATTCATGGAAGATCGATCAACAAGCTTGGCATACTTTTGAGAGAGCCCATTGGGATTCAAGCTTAAATGCAGCTGTTTTGGAGATTCAAGACCCAGCGTTATTATTACAAGGCAAACATCATATTCAATTAAGAGCAAGATATGTTGGTAAACCCCAAAGCATTGATGCAATGCCTTTAAGCTTTGATGTGATGGTGGATGCTGTTCAACCCGATTTAACACTGGAAGCCAAACAAGATAAAATCTATATCCAAGCTCAAGATTTAATAACAGCCAAAAACAAATTACAAGCCAAATACCGTTGGGATGATCAACCTTGGCAAAACTTATCAGATGCTTTTGAAGTAGAACCCAAGGGTTTTGCTGATTTTACTGAAACTGAAAAGACTTTTATTAAAGCTTGGACTTTAACAAAAGCGGGTTCAAAACTAGAAGTATCTATGGCAGATGAATCCAAACAAACCAATCAACAAAGCATCATCCTAGAACAAGAACATCAATCCCTAATCGGTAGACCCGATCCCAATATGCCAGCAAATAATGGCGCTGGTTGTGCTTGTCATCAATTACCCACAGCACATGCTCATCCACACTTCAATTTGAGTGATCTCTTGCCCATCGCATTCTTATTGCTCTTATCAAGAAGATTTAGGGAACAGTTGATGAAGTTGATTAAAAAATTACCAGGTTTAGGTTTTTTTTTATTGTTATTGATCGCATTTATCAATTATGGCTGTGAAGACAATAATAAAGGCAAACCCAAAGCTGAAACAGAAGATCAAATGATCCCTAACCCTTGTGCGAGTTGTACTGCAACTCAAATTTGTGTTGATGGCGCTTGTATGGCACAGAATTGCACCCTAAACCCCAGTGTATGCGATGCAATGAGTTGTGGTGAAGGCAAGATGGTTCAATGTGGGATGCAAGGTGTATGCGAATGTGCAGATGAACCATTATGTCCTATGGGATGTGCAGAAGGACAATATTGCTGTTTTAGTCGAAATGCTTGTGAAGCCATTAAAATGCCTACTTGCCCAGATTTGAATTGTCCTGTGGGTCAAAAAGAAGCAGTGGTAGATGCTGGTGAAATGAATTCAGATCTTTGCACTTTGGAAGGGGTTATGTGTGAATGTCAAGATTTACCAGATCTACCCTTGGGGGCGATTGGTCGATATAGCGATTTATTTGTACAAGATAACACAGCATATATCAGTGCATATTCAGATGATTATGGTGATTTGCTCGTAGGGACAGGTTCTGTTACTACTGGGATGAAATGGATGTGGGTTGATGGTGTACCTACAATGGGAAATGTAGAAGGCAATATCAATGGTCTCAGAAAAGGGATTAAAACAGCTGGACCTAATGTAGGTAAATACACATCCCTTGTCGTAGATGGTAATCAAAAAATCCATGTTGTCTATCAAGATGTAGATCTCAATGCACTTAAATATGCCCAAGG
>JACCDO010901976.1_pt1 | contig 13018 bp, 13 predicted proteins | sample 7446101 | NCBI WGS metagenome assembly JACCDO01 (sample SAMN15323440, study PRJNA562643) | freshwater metagenome | isolation source: river surface water | place: USA:Blue River Watershed | collected 2017-08-16
ATAGTCCCAATGGCCTTGTGGCGCGCCTAGTTTATCGCCAGACAAAGGCAATAACTGCTGAAGCAAAGGCTCTTGCTTCATGGTATTAATAAAGCGGTTGTAGGCGATATATAACTGATCAATTTCGCCTGCCACATAAGCATCTAACATAATCTTCACAGGCCCGATAAGCTTGTCCATATGTGGCGTATCGCCTAATCCAACCAAGGAGGATTTCACTTCGGCATTCATACGACCCATAAAGGTATTGCCTTTATTGCCGATGGCACAAACCTTCACCCCAAGATTGTTGTTGGACCATTCCTGCATTTGATTGACAGAAATACGCAACACATTGGTATTTAAACCGCCACAAAGACCTTTATCAGAGGTCACTACAATAATGCCTACGTTTTTTACTTGATCTCTTTTGATTAAAAAGGGATGTTTGTATTCAGGTTCAGCATGTGACATGTGCGCAGCAACATTACGGATTTTTTCAGCATAAGGTCTGGCTGCACGCATACGATCTTGTGCTTTACGCATTTTCGATGCGGCCACCATTTCCATCGCTTTGGTAATCTTGCGTGTATTTTCTACACTCTTGATTTTTGTCCTGATTTCTTTACTACCAGCCATGATGTCTCCAATAAGGCTTAATTAGTATGCGCTATTTGCTTTAAAGTCTTCGATCGCTTTGGTTAATTCAGCTTCGTCGTCTTTGGATAAATCTAGCGTTTTGCTGATGTTATCCACCAAGCCCTTATATTTAGATCTGATATACGCATGCAAGGCTGATTCAAATGCCAATACCTTATTGACTGGCACATCGTCCAAGAAGCCCTTATTCGCTGCATGCAAACTAATCGCCATATCAGCGACTGGCAACGGCGCATATTGTGGCTGTTTCATTAATTCAGTCACCAAACGACCACGCTCCAACTGTTTGCGGGTTGCTTCATCAAGGTCAGAAGCGAACTGCGCGAAAGCAGCTAATTCACGGTACTGAGCAAGTGCCAAACGCACACCGCCACCTAGTTTTTTAATCACTTTGGTCTGCGCTGCACCACCCACGCGGGATACCGAGATACCGGCGTTAATCGCAGGACGGATACCAGCATTGAACAAGTCAGTTTCTAAGAAGATCTGACCGTCAGTAATAGAAATTACGTTGGTGGGAACGAAGGCAGAAACGTCACCCGCTTGGGTTTCAATAATTGGCAAGGCGGTCAAAGAACCGGTTTTGCCTTTTACCTTACCGTTGGTGAATTTCTCAACATACTCTTCGTTGACTCGCGCTGCGCGCTCTAACAAACGTGAGTGCAAATAGAACACGTCGCCTGGATAAGCCTCACGGCCTGGTGGACGACGCAATAACAAGGAGATTTGACGATAAGCGACCGCTTGTTTGGATAAGTCATCATAAATAATCAACGCATCTTCGCCACGATCGCGGAAGTATTCACCCATGGTGCAACCAGCGTAAGGAGCGATAAATTGCAAGGCGGCGGAATCAGATGCAGAAGCGGCAACCACTATGGTGTATTCCATGGCGCCATATTGCTCTAACTTGCGGACTACGTTGGCGATGGTAGAAGCTTTCTGACCAACCGCTACATAGATACAGGTCATGTTTTGACCTTTTTGGTTGATGATGGCATCAACTGCAACCGCTGTTTTACCTGTTTGACGGTCACCAATAATCAATTCACGCTGACCACGGCCAACTGGCACCATAGAGTCAACTGATTTCAAACCGGTTTGTACTGGCTGAGAAACTGATTTACGAGCAATCACACCAGGCGCAACTTTTTCAATCTTATCGGTCATTTTGGCCTTGATTGGGCCTTTACCATCGATAGGACGACCTAGAGCATCTACCACGCGACCTATCAATTCTGGGCCTACAGGCACTTCCAAAATTCTGCCTGTACATTTACAGGTATCGCCTTCGGTAATATGTTCGTAATCACCTAATACCACAGCACCGACGGAGTCACGCTCCAGATTCAATGCCAGTCCAAATGTATTATTAGGGAATTCAATCATCTCGCCTGCCATTACATTGGACAGGCCATGGATACGCACAATACCATCGGTCACCGATACCACAGTGCCTTGTGTGCGCGCTTCTGCTGTAGATGAGAAGTTTTCTAATCTACTTTTAATCAGTTCACTGATTTCTGATGTTGATAACTGCATTTTATCTGTCTCCTGACCTAATTCGGTCTCACCTTATTTGTGTTCAAACTGTTTGTTAGCTCTTAAGTGCATATTCCATTGACTTCAGCTGACCGGCAACAGAAGCATCGATCACGGTATCGCCAACGATAATCTTGATGCCGCCAATTAAATCGGGATCCACTTTTACTTGTGCCTCGATTTTTTTGCCAAATTTTGCTTCAAGTTGTTTCACCAATGTTTGTACTTGCGCATCGGCAGGCTTTACAGCTGCGGTTAATTCAGCCTCAAGCACCCCTTGGTCTTGGTCCTTTAATGTTTCATATGCGGCCACAATATCTGCCACGATAGGTAAACGATTATTCTCAACCAACAACTTAACGAAATTAGTGGCACTGTCAGAAAGTTTGCCCTTAAAAATGCTCAGCAAAGCGCTTTCTAGCTGTGCTGATGAAAGTTTTGGGTCATCAATCATGGCGCTCACCGTTGCATCAGCCACGACGGCCGCAATCAGCGCCAATTCATCAGACCACTGAGTAAGGGCTTTATTTTCCTTAGCTAGCTTAAATATCGCTACGGCATAGGGTCTTGCTATGGTTATCGCTTCAGCCATGATTTAGCCAGCGCCTCCTACAACTCTTTTGCAATTGAAGTCAAAATCTCAGCGTGCGCTTTAGCATCAATTTCCTTACGCAGAATTTTTTCTGCGCCAGCGATAGCTAAAGTAGATACTTGCTGACGCAAGCCTTCTTTGGCACGGTTAAGCTCTTGATCGATTTCTGCCTTGGCGCCAGTGATAATACGTTCACCTTCTGCCTTAGCATTCGCTTTTGCTTCTTCTACGATTTGTGTTGCACGCTTTTCAGCTTGCGCCAAAATCTCAGCAGCTTTTTGCTTTGCCTCAGCTAAAGCCTCAGCAGCGCGTTTAGAGGATTGCTCAAGCTCAGCACGTCCACGTTCACCAGCAGCTAAGCCATCAGCAATTTCTTTTTGACGAGTTTCAATAGCGGTCAGCAAAGGAGGCCACACAAATTTAATTGTGAACACAATGAGCACAAGGAAAGCAATCGCTTGCGCTACAAGTGTAAAGTTAATATCCATTTTTGCTCCCGAATTTAATTAAGCTTTTAGAACTTACTTAGCAACAACGCTTAATAATGGATTCGCAAACGCAAACATCATGGCCAAACCAACACCGATAATGAAAGAAGCGTCGATCAAACCCAATAGCAAGAATACTTTACCTTGCAATGCTGGGATCATTTCTGGTTGACGTGCAGCACCATCTAAGAAACTGGCACACATAATACCGATACCGATACAAGCACCAGCGGCACCTAAACCGATAATCAAACCGATACCAATACCTGTATAGGCTTGAATTTGAGCTAAAAATTGAACTGCTTCCATTGTGTTTCCTTTCAAAATTAACGGATATACAAATTTACTTCTAAAACAAAACGTAACACCAAACTACTAAAAAATTAGTGGCTTTCTTCTGCCATCGCTAAATACACCACCGTTAGCATCATAAAAATAAACGCTTGCAATGCCACGATCAGGATGTGGAAGATAGACCAGCCAGCGCCTAATATTGCCCCGGCCACAGTACCAGTGACCCCTGTAGCTGCCCATAAACCAAGCAATAAAAAGATGACTTCGCCGGCATACATATTGCCGAAAAGTCGCAAGGAGTGAGAGAGGGGTTTGGAGACGTATTCGATAAGATTAAACAAGAAGTTAGCTGGCCAGATAATTGGGCTAGTACCAAAAGGGGCACAGAATAATTCATGTATCCAGCCGCCTAGGCCTTTGGCACGGATAGCGAAAATAATCATTAGCATCCAAATACTCAGCGCCAAGGCAAAAGTGGTATTCACGTCGGAAGTTGGCACTACACGCCACTTGGTATGTTCATCGCCAACGCTGCTGACGACAGCGGCCACCCAATCCACAGGCAAGAAGTCCATAGCGTTCATCAACAACACCCAGACGAATACGGTTAATGCCGCAGGGGCGATAAATTTATGGCGGTCGCCGTGATAGATATTTTTCACTTGATCATCGATAAAACCAAACAGCAACTCCATAAATGCTTGTCTTTTGTTCGGCACACCAGCGGTTGCGCCGCGCACAACCCAGTAAATCAAGCCCATGGCAATCACGCCCAGCGCGACTGACATCACTAAGGAATCAAGGTGGATAGACCAGAAAGCACCCTGTTGAATTGGGTGTGTATTAAATGCTAGGTGGTGTTCAATATACCCAGATGGTGTTAACGCGTGTTCTGTCGCCATATTCAATCTATCAATTTAAAGGTTGGTTGAAACAAAAGCCTTGCCAGCCATTAATGCAGTGACTGCCAAGCCGATAATTAAAGCTATCGGTACTAAAAATACATAGCACTTAAAAATCAAATACAGGAGGGCGGCGATAATCGCTATTTTGATTAGCTCCCCTTTTAAAATCGCCATTAATATCGCTGTTGGCGTTGTTCTATGCTTGGCCTGCTGTGCGAATAGCGCACCGATAAAACTACCTATGATTACCGTTAGCATGCCAAGTAATACCGACAAACCTGCATGGATATTGGCAAACAGCAAAAAAATCACGGCCAATAACAGATTTAACAGTATTTGCCACTTAAGCGTGTCCTTTTGTAAGACGAAAAGCTCTTTAATTTGCATATGTGGAATTTTTACTTGCCTAAAAGCAAAGCCTGCGATTTTATTTTTTTCTGCGCTTTTAGTCAAGCCAAAATGCTAATTAAATTAGAATTTTTTAATAATTTGGTCTAATTGATCTAGCGTGGAGAATTTCACTTTCAGCGTACCTGCCCCCTTGGCATTACATTCAATCAGAATAGGGAAACCTATCTTATCAGCTAGGCTTTCTTGCAAGGCCAACACATCTCTGGATTTAGTCGCCGGCTTGATCGCTGCGCTAGGTTTTTGCGCGGTTTTCTTGACCAAGGCCTCGGCGTCTCTGACGCTAAGCTGTTGCATGACAATCTGATTGGCTAGGCTAATTTGCTGGCCGCTATCTAAACTTAATAAAGCCCGCGCATGGCCCATATCTAATTGATTGCTAGATAAAAGTTGTTGTACTTTGTCATGCAGGTTTAACAAGCGCAAGGTATTACTCACCGCGCTTCTGGAGCGGCCAACTGCCTTAGCTACTGCGTCATGGGTCATGGCGAATTCTTGAATCAGTTTTTGCAGGCCATGCGCCTCTTCTATCGGGTTGAGGTCTTCTCGCTGAATATTCTCAATCAGCGCCATGGCCAAGGCGGCTTCATCGGGGATATCCCGAATAATCACTGGAACTTGGCTTAAGCCGGCCAGTTGCGCGGCGCGCCATCTGCGTTCACCAGCCACAATTTCATATTTATCTGCATTCACTTTGCGCACTACGATGGGCTGCATTATGCCTTGCGCGCGTATCGATTCAGCCAAACTCTCTAACGCTGCGTTGTCCATAAAAGTTCTCGGCTGATATTTGCCAGGCTGCAATAGATTGACCGATAAACTGCTCAGCTGGTCGGCCTGCGGCGCGCTGTCTTGCTCACCTGATAATAAGGCGTCTAAGCCTCTGCCTAATCCTTTAGCTTTTGTCATTTTTATTCCATTCAGTTCAAATTACTGCGCTTAATCACTTCTTTACACAAGCTCAGATAGGCTTGCGCTCCCTTAGATGATTTGTCATATACGGTGGCTGGCATACCATGACTAGGCGCCTCGGCCAATCTTACATTTCTTGGAATCACGGTCTGATATACCTTATCGCCAAAATGCTGCATCAGTTGCGCGGAAACCTGTTGTGCCAGCATATTGCGGTTATCAAACATGGTTCTCAACAAACCCTCAATTTCTAGGTTGGCATTTAAATGTTGCCGTACCTTCTTTATGGTATTCACCAAATCCGATAAGCCCTCTAGTGCGTAATATTCGCATTGCATAGGAATAATCACCGCTTGAGCGGCAGTTAAGGCGTTGACGGTCAATAGATTCAAGGCGGGTGGGCAATCCATCAAAATATAGTCGTAATCTTGCGCTAACTCACTTAATGCTGTCTTTAACTTGGCTTCTCTACCAATTTCATTCACCAGCTCTACCTCGGCACCCGCTAGGTTTCTATTGGCCGGAATAATGCTAAAGCCTTTGGATTGGGTAGCATGTATAGCTTGTTGCACTGGGCTTTGTCCAATCAAAACATGATAGATGGTGTGTTGCAGCTGGTTTTTATCCAAGCCACAGCCAGTGGTGGCATTGCCTTGCGGGTCAAGGTCAACCAACAAGACCTTCTTGCCCAATTGCGCTAGACCTGCAGCAAGATTGACACAGGTGGTGGTTTTTCCTACACCACCTTTTTGATTGGTCACCGCAAAAATTTTCATCATTCCGTTTCCCTAAGCTGCGTTGTGCCTTTAGGCATCATGGTTAAAAATTAACAAATGGCGTTCAGCGGCTAAGCCTGGCACCACCAGTTTGTGCAGCGATATTGGCTGTAACTGCATGCTTTGTTGTAACGCTTGCATCTCTTGATGAGGTATTTGCCCTTTCATGGCCAGCCATTTGCCATGCTTTGCAATCAAGGACTGGGTCAGCGATACAAAAGTATTTAAATCGGAAAAGGCGCGCGAAATAATGATTTCAAACGGCTGCGCGGTATGCACGGCCTCAACCCTGCCCGATAATACTGTTAAGTTAGCTAAGTTAAGCTCAGCTTTAACTTGGCGCATAAAACTCACCTTTTTTTGGTTAGCATCAATCACACTCACCTGCAAATCTGGTTGGCAAATGGCCAATACGATACCCGGCAAACCTGCGCCACTGCCAACATCTAATAGATTTTTCGCCTGCGCCACAAAAGGCAACACCACCACACTATCCAGAATATGCAAAGTCAACATATCTTGTTGATCGCGAATGGCGGTCAGATTATGCACTTTATTCCATTTGCTAATCAGCGCTAGGTATTCGATTAGCTGCTCACATTGCTGTTGCTTAAGACTGATATTGGCCTGCTGTAGGCCTTGGTTAAGCGCGTCCAGCAAACTCATGCGACTTTTTCTGCACCGGGCGTTTTGTTTTTGGCGCGGTAATGCTTTTTCATATGCACTAATAGCAAAGAAACCGCTACCGGCGTTACTCCTGAGATGCGACCAGCTTGGCCTATGGTTTCAGGCTTGTGCGCGCTGAGCTTTTGCTGCACCTCGATAGATAGGCCCTTGACCTCAGTGAAATCCAAATCTTGCGGAATCAGCACCGACTCTTGTGCTGATAATCTAGCGATTTCATCTTTTTGACGGTCTATATAGCCTTGATATTTTGCAGCAATTTCAATTTGCTGAATCGCCTCGTCAGATAAGCTATTGTCCTGAATCTCTGCGGCCATCGATAAACTCATCAAATCTTGATAACTCAACTCAGGTCGGCGCAACAGTTCAAATAAAGTGTATTCATGTTCTAGTGGTTTACCGAACAAGCGATTGGCTTCATCCGCGCTAAGCTTTGCTGGATGCGCCCAAGTACTGCGTAGTTTTTGCTCTTGTCTGGCAATTTGCTCAAGTTTTTGCGAGAAATGTTGCCAACGCTCATCATCTACCAAGCCCAACTGGCGGCCTTTTTCTGTCAGGCGTATGTCGGCATTGTCCTCGCGCAGCAACAAGCGATATTCTGCTCGACTGGTGAACATTCGGTAAGGCTCGGTCACCCCTCGGGTAATTAAATCATCTACCAACACGCCTAGATAGGCTTGATCACGACTTGGGCACCAAGCGGGCTGGTCTTGCGCCAATAAAGCGGCGTTTAAACCGGCCAGCAAACCTTGTGCTGCAGCCTCCTCATAACCAGTGGTGCCATTAATTTGGCCGGCAAAAAATAGTCCTTGGATAGCCTTGGTTTCTAATGAGCTCTTTAAATGTCTAGGGTCATAGAAGTCATATTCAATGGCATAGCCTGGTCTAAGAATATGGGCATTTTCCAGACCGGGAATAGAGCGCACCAGTTTTAACTGGATATCAAACGGCAAACTGGTCGAGATGCCGTTGGGATAGATTTCATTGGTATGCAAGCCTTCTGGCTCAAGAAAAATTTGGTGCGATTCTTTATCAGCAAAGCGATGGATTTTGTCCTCTACTGAAGGGCAATAGCGTGGCCCCACCCCTTCAATCACGCCAGGGTACATAGGCGAACGGTCTAAACCGCTGCGAATAATGTCATGCGTTTGCTGAGTGGTACGGGTAATCCAACAAGACAACTGCTGCGGGTGCATGTGGCGAGATCCCATAAACGAGAATACCGGTACCGGATCATCTCCTGGCTGCTCCTGCATCACAGCGTAATTAATGGTTCTTCCGTCTATTCTAGGAGGTGTGCCTGTTTTTAATCTACCCACAGGCAGGCCTAAGTCTTTTAATTTGTGTGCCAAAGAAACAGCGGGAGGATCTCCTGCTCTGCCTGCTTGATAATGACTGAGGCCTACATGTACAAGACCCGCTAAGAAAGTGCCTGCGGTTAACACCACAGACTTGGCATAAAACTTCAAACCGATTTGCGTCTCAACGCCGATCACGCGCTCGCCCGCCAGCAACACGTCATCTACGGCTTGTTGGAAGATCCACAGATTAGCTTGATTTTCCAAACGCTTACGGATCGCGGCTTTGTATAGCACGCGATCTGCTTGCGCCCGCGTCGCTCTAACCGCCGGCCCTTTGCTCGCGTTTAGGGTGCGAAACTGTATGCCCGCCTCATCGGTAGCAATCGCCATTGCACCACCTAGCGCGTCGACTTCCCTGACTAAATGCCCTTTGCCTATGCCGCCTATAGAGGGGTTGCAGGACATTTGCCCTAAGGTTTCGATATTATGGGTGAGCAACAAGGTCTTTCGACCCATGCGCGCAGCCGCCAAAGCGGCCTCAGTACCTGCATGACCACCGCCCACCACAATCACATCAAACTTCTGTTCGAAATCCATTTTTATCCAAATCAAAAAATTTCCGATATCTTACTGAAAAATCGAGTATTTTTAAACAAATGTTTCACGTGAAACAAGGTTTTAGCGCATTTATTTCAACAAATAATAGAAGTGCAATATTTCATTAACATTATTCGCATAATATAAAACCTGTTTTTAATGAACTAAGGAAGGGAATCCATTATGAAAAGAATCAATTTAACTGTTTTAGCCCTACTTGCACTTGCCAGCGTGAACGCTAACGCTGATGTCGCTAGTGCACAAAAATTAGCTGATAAATACACGGCGATTGCCAAAAATATTGAACCTGCATTTGCCGGTCCTTCTGCAGATGAAGGCAAAACCTTTTTTAATCGCGAGATTATGATCAAGGGCAAAATGACCGCCTGCGCTTCTTGCCACACCAGCAACCCAGCCAACGAAGGCAAGCATATCGTCACAGGCAAGCCAATTCGTCCATTGGCACCAGCTGTTAACGAAAAGCGTTTTGCCAATTTAGAAAAAGTTGAGAAAAACTTCACTAAGCATTGCCACGACATTATCAGTCGCGATTGCACTGCCAAAGAAAAGGCTAACTTTATTAGTTATTTAGTTAGCGTTAATTAATTACTATGCGTTATGTTTGGGATCCTATTGTTAGGATTTGTCATTGGACATTAGTGATTTCATTCAGCGTCGCCTTTTTGACGCACAACTCTGAGTGGCAGCGATTAACCCATGTGAACGCGGGTTATATCGCTGCCACTGTTATTTTAATCAGGGTGATTTGGGGCTTTCTGAATACTGGCTATGCCAAATTTGAAAGTTTTCCGCCTGATCCAGAACGAGCATTAAGATATACCTTTAAGATTTTTAAAGGCCGCGCGCGTCCTTTTGTCGGACATAACCCAGCAGGTTCATTAGTGATTTATTTAATGTTGGGCGCGGGGATAATGACTGTTGTCAGCGGTTTTTTGGTTTACAACGATGGTTGGCTAATCGATGATCCTGGTTACTTGCAAGACTTACACTTTTTTGCCGCCTGGTCATGGCTGATTTTGATCGCTTCGCATGTGACTGGGGTGATTACTGAATCTGTCCTACATAAAGAGAATTTGATTCTAGCCATGATTACCGGCATTAAACGGGATAGTGGCAATAGCGTAGAACCCGCCAACAGCAACAATGTTTCACGTGAAACAAAACGAATATTTGCAGTAAGAGCATATCTCACTAAACTACTTTTCAAAATCTTTCACTAATCGCTACTTGCCTATACAAAAAGAACTGAAAATTTCTCCCAGCAAATCGTCGGCATTAAATTCCCCAGTAATTGAAGATAGAGCGAGCTGCGCCAATCTTAGATTTTCCGCTAACAGCTCAGGTTGGGCGAGATTTTCTAATGCTTGATCTAGATAGTCTGATACCTGTTGCATGGTTTGCACATGCCGCGTTCTTGCGGTAAATGCGTTCTCCCCTACATCTTGCATATCGACTAATTGCAACAAGGTGTCTTTTAGCAGCGCTATCCCTGAACCGGTTTTGGCCGAAATATAAACATGCGCTTCGGCTTGTTGTATCAATTTTGGCGCTTCGTTGCTTAAATCTATCTTATTATGCACCCAGATTTTTTTAACTTCTTTCGGCAACCTAGTTAAAATCGATTTTTCTTGCTCGCCAATATCGTGGTTAGCATCTAGCAAAAATAATGCAATATTGGCCTTTTCTATCGTTTTCCATGTTTTCGCAATGCCAATTTTTTCAACTTCGTCCTCAGTTTCTCTTAAACCTGCCGTATCGATTAAGGTAAAAGGCACGCCTTTGATTTGTATGTCGGTCGCTATGGTATCGCGTGTAGTTCCTGCCACCGCAGTCACAATAGCAATATCCTCACCAGATAATTGATTAATTAAACTGGATTTGCCCACATTAGGCTGACCAATCAAAACCACCAACAAGCCTTCTTTTAACAACACCCCTTGCTGCGATTGCTTAAACAAGGTGGCTAACTCTGCTTGGATGCTGGCAATTTTTTCTGCAATATTGCCCGAGCTAATAAAATCGATATCTTCCTCTGGAAAATCTATACACGCTTCAACGAACACTCTTAACTGAGTTAATTGATCGAGTAGCGCATCAATTAAGCGAGAAAATTCTCCGGACAATGAACGCATCGCGCTTTTGGCTGCTTGCACCGTTGAAGCGTTGAGAATATCGGCCACCGCCTCGGCCTGGGCTAAATCTAGCTTACCGTTTAAAAAAGCGCGTTTGGTAAATTCCCCAGGCAAGGCTGGTCTAGCGCCAGCTGCTAAGCATCTAGCCAATAACATCTGCAAAATCACACTGCCACCATGCGCTTGTAGTTCCAGCACATCTTCACCGGTATAGGAATTGGGTCCAGCAAAAAAAATAGCGATGCCTCGGTCTATTACCGAGTGATCGCTATCAAAAAATGGCAAGTAATAAGCGATTCGCGCTTGGATTTCTTGCCCTAGAATGGCTTGTGCAATGGCTTTGGCTTGTGCGCCAGACACACGAATAACGCCGATACTGGCGACGCCAGAGGCAGTAGCGATAGCCGCAATGGTATCGCTGTCGGTATTAACGGCTGACATTTCCTTTTTTCTTGGCCAGTGCTCGCGCATGGATACTACGATTAATTTGCGCCTGTTGCACGATAGAAAGAATATTATTTACCAACCAGTACAACACCAAACCTGCTGGGAAGAAGAAGAAAAATACGCTGAACACAATAGGCATAAACATCATCATCTTAGCCTGCAATGGATCAGTGGGTTTAGGGTTGAGTTTGGTTTGAACAAACATACTAATCGCCATCAATATAGGCAAAATCCAATACGGATCTGGTGCGGACAAATCTTGTATCCACAACATAAATGGCGCGTGGCGCATTTCAACGCTGCCCAATAACATCCAATATAGCGAAATAAATACCGGAATTTGAATCAGAATAGGCATACAACCGCCAAACGGATTGATTTTCTCGGTTTTGTATAACTCCATCATGGCTTGATGCATTTTTTGTTTATCATCGCCAAACTTTTCCTTCATGCTCTGCAAGCGCGGCGCCAATTCACGCATTTGCGCCATATTGCGATAGCCAGCTGCAGATAATGGGTAAAACAACATTTTGATTAAGATAGTCAGGATAATAATGGCGACGCCCCAATTGCCTACAAAATCATTAATCAATGAAAGCAACTTAAATAGCGGTGAGGCAATAAAGGTCAGCCAACCATAATCAACTGTGAATTCCAAGCCTGGCGCGGTTTTCACTAGTTCATCATGCGACTGCGGGCCTGAATAAAACTTAGCCGTCGTTTGTTTAGTTTGTGCCGGAGCGATTTCACCTAGGTTAAGTTTGGTACCAATGGCATAGATAGAATCACTTAGCTGTTTGCTGTAAAAATTTTGGCTGCTTTGTTGCGCAATCCAAGCACTAACAAAATAGTGTTGTACCAAGCCCACCCAGCCGTCTGGGCTGTTGACATTCAAATCTGTCTTGGACATATCTTTGAAAGATAATTTTTTATATTTACTTTCATTGCTGAAATAAGCGCCCCCAGTAAATGTAGGCATCATTTTGGCGCCCTGATCAGACTGGCTATCGTGCACTATCTGATAGTAAACCCAAGGATTAATAGGCTTATCGCTTAAATTGCTAATCGCATATTGCACATCAATAGCATAGTCATTGCGATTAAAAACAAAGGTTTTAACGACATTTACCTGCTCGTTCTTGAAAGTTAGCACCACTTTTAGCTGTTTATCTTGCTCAGACAGTTGGTATTCTGTTTTTTCCGCATCAAACTGCGCTTTGTGATTCGGTAAACCATCACCCAATAATCCCGTTTGCGAGGTATATACCCTGTCAGTATTA
>JACCDO010911285.1_pt1 | contig 13017 bp, 22 predicted proteins | sample 7446101 | NCBI WGS metagenome assembly JACCDO01 (sample SAMN15323440, study PRJNA562643) | freshwater metagenome | isolation source: river surface water | place: USA:Blue River Watershed | collected 2017-08-16
CCATAGAGAGACCATAAATGGTTGCCCTTGCTGCTGTTCCTGCGATGACATGACGTCAGCTACAGGTTTTGGGTCTGAAGCGGGCGCATTGGTTGTTCCACTAGCTGCATCAGAAGCAAAAGGCCATAAAGGTACCATAAAAGGTATGCCATTACTTGCTACTCCTTCATCTATTTTACCTAGTTTTGATTCTGTGGATGTGCTGTTTGTAGTACCAGCTTCAGAGGTAAATGGCCACAATGACGCTACAAAAGGCGCGCTATTGGTGGGCGGTAGCTGTGGATTCGTTGCATCTGGTGACGGCACATTACTAATAACTGTATGGATTCCCCCCTTTTGATTACCATTTGTGTTGTTATGTGTCTCTGTATCATCCGAATCCGCTTTATTCAATAATGCAACAGCATTATCGACAAGCATCTCCTTTTCGCTTTTGAAATTAATGCTATTACAAGAGATTGAAGGAGTGAGTGAGTGCTCACGAGTGAGTAAGTAAAAATGCAATTACCTATTTCGTATTTTATTTTTCTCTTTAATTTCAGCTATACGTTTTAATAATGGTATATCTGGTGCAGATTTCTTAACAGGGGTATATTCATCGTCGGTCGATACGCCTAGTAAGCGAGTGAGTAAGTAAGTAAGTGATTGAGCGAGTAAAAGTATAACAATGAATTGGATTGTACCTGAAATATCTGAATCTTCATCTGAATCGCTACCAAAATTATTAAAATTATTAAATGTTTGAAGAAGATCCAATTTACTACCAGTAACACCAGCTAATTGAATAAATGAGTGAATATATAAATACATAAGTAAGTAAGTAAGTAAGTGAATTACCTGATGTAGTATCAATTTTTTGCAGTATACTTTTACTATTTCTTCTTTTATCTGAATTCAGTTGGTCAATAAACGAATAAATCTCGTTTACCGCCTTCGACGGCGTCGGGGAGACAGTAATTATGTCGCTAGACGGTGTCGATTGTGATTCACCAGATTTCGTATATTTTACTGGACTATTCATTGTGATTTAATACGACTCTTTTCACTATAATTTATACAATTACAACACGTTTAAAATACGAAAAAGCTGTTAATAAACGTGTATTTTCATGGAAGAATACATTAATTTGCAATTGATTCACTATGTTTTCACTACTTGGGACGGATATTTTTGCCAAATTTTTGGAAACGGTACTGTACCGGTACTGCAAATATATTAATCAAAATGATAATATTTTGATAGCTAAATTACGTTTCCTCGACCACGCGGAGGTTGAATTGAAGCTGGGAAAGTTTCTTATTGATTTTTATTTATGTTAAAAAATACTAATGTAAGTTATTGATAAGATGTTTTAATACTAAATTTTTAATTAAACGAGTTTATTAATCGTCAAGATAAATGATCAGTCATGTAATTAGTCATTCATTTGTTTATAAATATACTTTTAGACTTCATCCATCTTCGGTAGTCATCGTTCGTAATCCCTGCACACCGAAGAAACAAAAATAAGGAAATAAAACCTGGTTGTTACAGGCGTTAGTAGTTTATATGTACATCGCTAAGTATTGCGATTGATTTGTTAGGAAGCAAAACCCCAGGAAGTAAAGATAAATGGTGATAATCGCACTTTTGTTGCTGCTGCTGGCGATTGCAAACGGGGATCTTCGGTCCTCGGAGCACTTGACGAGTCACTGCTACCATTTCCCTGCGAAAGATTTCGGGAAAGGGAACAGGTAACTAACACAATATTAATCGTTCACTCACTCACTCACTCACTCACTGACTCATTCACTCACTTATTACCTTGTCTTTAGTGTAAAGGATTCATACGGCAAATCTCCCAAAGTGATAATATCTGAAGGTGCTACAGCAATAGATTTCACTTTACCGAATATTAATGGGGAATTAATTACATTAAGTGACGTATTAAGTACAAAAGCAGTATTATTATTATGGTTAGCAGTCACTTGTGACTCATTCACTGTGTTACTTACTTACTCACGCATAGGGGACATTACACTTGCCCTGCATTTCAAGGATTGAATAGTGACACCATGTTTATCGGGTCATCGTATGAAAATGAAATAGAGTTCATTGATACTGTTGGTGATAAAGTACAAGTAATACATTTGATTGGTCCAGAGCCTCATCCATTATGGCCTTATACTAATTTTGATTCTGGTAATACATTTACTTATGTATTGATTGATCTGTTCACTTTTTAACTACTTACTCATTTATTTAGGGAGTATGAAAATGAATTTGTGGTCGACGATAACCCAACCCCAATCATTCGAGGAAAGAATCCAAGAATCCGCGACTCGAGTATTGCCATTACTACACGATGATGCTATTTTATTGATTGACTATTTAGATGGTGTTGGTGGTGACGCTAATAATCCAGTGTGGTGTAGCTATGCCAATGGTGCACGATCCGCCGTACTTATTGGCCAAGATGGAGTTATTATTGCAACCCAAGATTGGTTTAGTAAAGATGATTTAATAACTATTGTCAACGAAAATCTTTGAGTCTATGAATAAGATTCTATAATTAATGTACAAAATGTATAATACTATTTATATTCCAGCTTCTCCATCATCGTCATCGTTGTCATTGTCACTATTGTCATGATCCTTATGATAATCATCATCACTACCAAAATCATCCTCGTCTTCAACTACTTCCTCTTCTTCTTCTTCATTATTATTATTACCAGCAGCATTCGTTGTATTATTTGCTTGCCCAGCTTCTGCTAGTTCTAATTGACGCAATGCTGCATCAGGTGCTGCTATTCTTGCTACTTTTCTACTACCTAAATTAGTGCGTACTAATAATTCGGATGGAATACATCTTCCTAAACTATCTTTGTTAATTGTATCTATTAGCTTTGGTTTCTCAATATTTTCATTCATTAATTGATGATAACGCTTTATTGCATATTTATCAGAATCAGATTTTCTTTTAGAATAATAAACTCCCGATTCATTTTTACTTATCATTTCACGCATTGTATTGTAATTGTTTATTGAGCTAGTGAACAAAATATTATTCAATTTATCTGGTGCTCGATTCAATAAAATATCGTTGTTATCATCTACAATTACCTAATAAATGAGTGAATAAGTAAGTAAGTAAGTAAGCGAGTGAACACGATTAACAAGTACCATTGGTGCCAAAGCTTTGTATGGCTGACTTATTTCTGGGTAATCAACCAGTGGCTGTCTATCGTGACGAAAGTCAGTTGTATCAAGATCTAATTCTTCATTCGAAGCACGAATTATCTCATTTAAACCAGAGGAGCGACCAGAACCGCGGCCACCACGTGTCATTTTTATTTGACTTGGTACTCGTACAATTTGGCTTGGTAATCACATCGCTAGTTTTGGAGGGTCGGAGTACCGGTCTATCACGTCAATTCGCCAGCATCAACAATGCTGTCGATGTAAATTACTTAACCATCCTCACATGTATAAATGATTAATTATCTGGATAATAAATTCAAATACGCGATTTATAATTTTGATCTTGTGAAAATGAACAAGGTGAGAATCGGCCTAGCCCTTCTAGATTACAGTATTCATTTCATTATTCACTGAAATAGTTTCATTAAGAATCGCTTAAAATAAGCGAAAGTTTAAAGATGCAATTTCGAGATTAGCTATCGACAGTTGACTTATAGCCGAAATCCCGCAGTTAATCCCTCGTCAAAAAAAATTAAAAAGGAGAAAAAAGAGAGTAAAAGAGAGATTTTACTCTGTTTGTCGGTCCTAGACCAGCAGGGGGAATCAATCTAGACGCTTTAGCGAGCAGTTGAAATGTGGGATATATTGTGGCTGCTATTACTAGCGCAATATTTTGTACATACTCGTGGTGGTGTGGATATTATCACAACCATAGTGGGTACAGGCGCTGCTAGTTATAGTGGCGATGGGGGAGCGGCAACATCAGCTTCATTGTATTATCCATTTGCTGTTGCAGTAGACACAACAGGTATTTATTAATAGTGATTTATTCAATACCTGTTATACTTTCTTTCCGTCGTCCCATAGGTAATGTATACATCGGTGATACTGCTAATCATGCAATCCGAAAAGTAACGATATCAACAGGAATTATATCAACTATTGCCGGTTCAGGTAGTGCTAGTTATGGCGGGGATGGAGGTCCTGCAACATCTGCTGGATTTAATTGGCCATATGGTGTAGCAGTAGATTTATCAGGCATTCAGTACACCATCATACCAATTCATAAGATAACATTTCCAATCATTTCTATTGTGCAGGAAATGTATACTTTGGCGATTTCTTCTATAATCGTGTCCGAAAGGTTACAGTATCAACTAGCATTATTACCTTGATCGCGGGCACAGGTGCTAGCAGTTATAGTGGTGATGAAGGTGCTGCAACATCGGCTACATTGTATGCCCCCGTAGGTATTACTGTAGACTCGTCAGGTACCGAAATATAATATATTGACCCGTGAAAGTTTCACTAATTTGTATACTTTGTTTAAAAAGGTAATATATACATCGGAGATCTAGGTAATAATCGGGTGCGTAAGGTATCATCGACAGGAATTATAACCACGATTGCAGGCACTGGCACTGGTAGTTATAGTGGTGATGGGGGGCAAGCCACATCGGCTACATTGCATGGACCAACAGGAGTCGCACTAGATTCATCGGGTACTCATCAGTTAAAACAATAAATTTACGTGACGTCTGATTAATTTTATACTAGGTAACGTGTATATCGGCGATGAGTACAATGGTCGTATCCGTAAGATAACAATATCAACGGGGATCATAACCACGATTGCAGGTGTTGGTACTACCAGTGCTAGCGTTGGTGATGGGGGGCCTGCGACATCAGCTACATTATATAATCCAAGCGGAGTCGCATTGGATTCATCTGGTATCATTATTTGTATATATCTTGTCATTCAAAAATTATTTGTTTCTCAACTATCTAAAGGTAACGTGTACGTCGCTGATTGGACCAATAACCGTATCCGGAAGGTGACGGTATCAACAGGGGTAATCACTACAATTACAGGCACGGGAGCTACTAGTACGAGTCTTGGAGATGGAGGTGAAGCGACATCTTCAACATTGAATGGTCCCTATGGAATATCACTTGACTCACCAGGTAGACAATCATATATTGTTGGTATTGCTGGTCATCCTTTTATTAACCCGCACTCCTGTAGGTAACGTGTACATCGCTGATTTGTACAACAATCGTATCCGCAAGGTGACGGTATCAACGAATAGCCCCAGGTATGTTCAGTCTATTTGTTTTTGTTTTATTATTAATAGTTTTTATTCGCTTAGTCGTTCCCCTACTGCAACACCCACGTACTTCCCGTCGTTGAGCCCTCATTCTATTAGTGTCATCTCGACAATAGCGGGAACTGGCACTGGTAGTTACAGTGGAGATGGCTCCCAAGCAACCAGTGCCACATTAAATGCTCCACTTGGTATTGCTATTGATGCGAGCGGGAATGTGTTCTTTACTGATCAATCAAATCACCGTGTCCGCAAAATTACATCGTCATCAGGAATCATTTCCACGTACGCAGGTACTGGAACTACTACTTATAGTGGAGATGGAGGAGTAGCGAGTAGTGCTACATTGTATGGCCCAAATGGATTATGCATCGATACATCAGGTAGTAATATACATACCGTAACACATTCGTTTAATCCCTGATCTATTGTGCATACATAGGTAATTTGTATATCGGTGATCAGTTAAATCAACGTGTCCGCAAGATAACTGCATCCACTAGTATAATCTCAACCATTGCAGGTACTGGAACGGCTAGTTATAGTGGTGATAACGGTCAAGCTACGAGCGCAACACTTAAAACACCGACAGGAGTGGCTGTGGATGCTTCAGGTAAGAATACATAGCTCAATTTTGAAACAATACGTTCATATAAATCAATATAGGTAATGTGTACTGCAGTGATTTCAATAATAATCGCGTACGCAAGGTGACAATATCGACTGGTGTTATATCGACCATAGCAGGAACCGGTACAACTGGTTACAGCGGTGATGGGAGTCAAGCTACGTCTGCTAAGATCAAATACCCTCACGGAATCAATCTGGATAGCTCTGACAATGTGTACTTTAGTGACTACGGTGGTTATAATGTCATCCGCAAAATAACCGTATCAACTGGGATAATAAGTACGGTTGCAGGCACTGGTAGTACTTCAGGTGGATATAATGGAGACAACATGCAAGCTACAAGCGCTACCTTAAATTGTCCGTATGATGTGGTGTTGGACAGCTACGGTAATCTTTATATAAGCGATCGTAATAATTATCGCATCCGCAAGGTCACAATATCAACAGGTCTTATTACCACTGTAGTCGGTACAGGCACTGCCTCGTCAACTGGAGACGGATCTGCGGCCACGTCAGCTACTATTAAAGGGTCGTGTAATTGTCGCTTTGATAGTGCTGGCAACTTATATATCACCGAATGTGATGGTAATCGAGTAAGGAAAGTTATGACCGTTACTACCGAGATACCCACAGTATCACCCAGTATCGCTCCTACGTACTATCCATCATTGAGCCCCCATTCTATCAGCATTATCACGACAATCGCAGGCACTGGTGCAAGTAGTTACAGTGGTGATGGTGGCCAAGCTACCAGTGCGACCATCAATGAGCCTCGTGGAATTGTCCTTGATGCAAGTGGGAATGTGTATTTTATTGAACGGTACAATAATGTCTTGCGCAAGATTACTGTGTCAACGGGTATTATTAGTACTATTGCAGGCACAGGAGCATCCGGTTACAGTGGTGATGGTGGTGCAGCCAGCAGTTCAACTCTGTATATTCCTAATGGATTAGGCATCGATACGTCAGGTAGTAACATATTCATGCGCACATCGTTATTCTAGCATTTCTTTATTACCATACTCGTCGTTAACAGGTAATTTGTACATCGGAGCTAGTTACAATCATCGCATTCGCAAGGTATCGGCTTCAACGAGTATCATCTCAACAATAGCAGGGACAGGCACAAGCAGCTACAGCGGGGATAATGGACCAGCAACGAGTGCCGCACTTAACAATCCAATTGGAGTTGCCGTCGATTCTTCCGGTAAGCACATGATGATACTATATACGTATATTATCGCTAACCTATTGCAATCTTGGCAGGTAACGTGTACTTTACTGATAGTAACAATCAGCGAATACGGAAGATAACAGTATCCACTGGCGTGATATCAACCATAGCAGGAACAGGTGCGACCGGGTACACTGGTGATGGGGGCCAAGCTACATCCGCTACTATGAAATACCCATCTGGAATTAATCTGGATAGCGCGGGTAATGTGTACTTCGGTGATTATACTGGTTATAATGTCATCCGCAAGATCACTGTAGCTACGGGGATAATTAGCACGGTCGCGGGTACTGGTAACACATCAGGAGGGTATAGTGGGGACAACGTGCAAGCTACTGCAGCAAAATTATACAACCCTTACGATGTTGTGCTGGACAGTAATGGTAATCTGTACATATCTGATATCAGTAATAACAGGATCCGCAAAGTCACGATATCAACAGGTCTGATCACCACAGTGGTAGGAACAGGCACTGCCTCGTCTACAGGAGACGGATCCGCAGCAACTGCAGCTGCTATTAATGGACCATGCTATAGCCGATTTGATAGCGCGGGAAACTTCTATATAGCCGAGGGTTTTGGTGCTCGTGTGAGGAAAGTCATAACCGTTACCACCGAGATACCCACAGTATCGCCCACGTACTATCCATCGTTGAGCCCTCATTCTATTAGTGTTATTACTACTATTGCGGGTACGGGTACTGCTGGCTTCAGTGGTGATGCTGGTCAGGCTACCAGTGCGACCATCAATGGTCCTCTTGGAATTGTGATTGATTCAAGCGGGAATGTGTATTTTTCTGAATTTTCTAGTAATAACCGTGTGCGCAAGGTCACGGCATCAACAGGTATAATCACCACGTATGCAGGAACGGGCACTACTACTTACAATGGAGATGGAGGAGTAGCGACTAGTGCCACATTAAATCTTCCAGATGGCCTTTGTATTGACTCGTCAGGTACCAATAATTCATGTTAGAAGTGAAAAGTCCTTTATCTAATACCTCTCTAGGCAATATTTACATCGGAGAATATGGCAATCATCGTATCCGCAAGGTGACAGCGTCAACAAGTGTCATCTCAACGGTTGCTGGCACTGGCTCTGCTAGTTACAGTGGTGACAACGGACAAGCTACGAGCGCAGCAATCTGCGGTCCTGTAGGTGTCGCTGTTGATTCATCTGGTAATTTCTTCAACTTTAGCTAGTATTGCACAGACACGGCAACTTATAGTACTTCCTCCTTACAGGTAACGTGTACATCAGTGATATGGTAAATAATCGCATCCGCAAGGTGACAATATCGACCGGGGTTATAACGACAATAGCAGGAACAGGTGCAACAGGGTATTCTGGTGATGGGGGTCAAGCCACAGCTGCTATTACTCAAAAGCCACATGGCATCAACCTGGACAGTGTTGGCAATGTGTACTTTGGCGATCTTGATGGTTATAATGTCATCCGCAAAATCACTGTGTCGACAGGAATAATCACCACCGTTGCGGGTATTGGTGGCAGATCAGGTGGTTATAATGGGGACAATATGCAAGCCACTGCTGCTTTGCTGAACATTCCACATGACGTCGTGCTTGATCGCTACGACAACCTATATATCTGTGACTGGAGTAACAGTCGTATCCGAAAAGTCGATGCAGCAACAGGTATTATAACCACTGTGGTAGGCACAGGCACTGCCTCATCGACAGGTGATGGCGGTGCAGCTACTGCTGCTACTATTAATGCACCAGGTTATAGTCGCTTTGACAGTGCTGGAAACTTATACATCGCAGACATTTTAGGTGCTCGCATTAGGAAAGTCATAACGGTCAGCACCGAGATACCAACAGCAACACCCAGCAGCATTCCAAGGTAAGACTACGCACTATTATTCACCCCAATACATTTATTGATTCCTCATATATATCAGTGTGGGACCAACTGTATTGCCTAGCATGTCTCCTACGTACTATCCCTCGTTGAGCCCCCATTCCATTGGTATTATAAGCACTATAGCTGGCAATGGTGCAAGCAGTTACAGTGGAGATGGCGGCCAGGCTACTAATGCTGCACTTAATCATCCACTTGGAATTGCTATTGACTCCAGCGGAAACGTGTATTTTAGTGATAGTCCTAATCATCGTATTCGTAAGATTACGTCATCAACAGGTATCATCACCACGTACGCAGGCACAGGAGCTTCTACTTACGGTGGAGATGGAGGAGCAGCGACTAGTGCCGCATTAAATTTCCCGAATGGGCTATGTATGGACACTTCAGGTACCACACCAAGCACTTCAGTCGAATTAATTGTGTAAACTTATTTATCAACTACCTCCCTAGGCAATATTTACATCGGAGATTATGGCAATCATCGTATCCGCAAGGTGACAGCGTCAACAAGTGCCATCTCAACGGTTGCTGGCACTGGTTCGGGTAGTTTCAGCGGCGACAACGGACCAGCTACGAGCGCAGCAATTAATCTCCCAGTAGGTGTCGCTGTTGATTCTTCTGGTAATTTCCTCAATTCTACCTAGTATTGCACACACACGGCAACTTATAGTACTTCCTCTTTACAGGTAACGTGTACGTCAGTGATTCAAGAAATAATCGCATCCGTAAGGTGACAATATCGACCGGGGTTATAACGACAATAGCAGGAACAGGTGCAACAGGGTATAGTGGGGATAATGGTCAAGCCACAGCTGCGATAACATACTTTCCACATGGCATCAACCTGGACAGTGTTGGTAATGTGTACTTTGGTGATTCATATTCGTACAATGTGGTTCGCAAAATCACTGTAGCTACCGGGATTATCACTACCGTTGCGGGTATTGGTGGCACATCAGGAGGGTATAATGGTGACAACATGCAGGCTACGACTGCTTTGCTTAACACTCCGCACGATGTCGTACTTGATAGCTACAACAATCTGTATATTACTGATTGGAGTAACAGTCGCATTCGCAAGGTCGATGTATCAACCGGTGTTATAACAACTGTGGCAGGTAAAGGCACTGCATCATCGACAGGTGATGGCGGTGCAGCTACCTCAGCTACTATCAACTCTCCAGCTTATGGTCGCTTTGACAGTGCTGGTAACTATTATTTTTCCGAGTATTATGGCCACTATATAAGAAAAATTGTAACTGTTTCCACTGAGATACCCACAGTAACACCCAGTATCGCTCCTACGTACTATCCATCATTGAGCCCCCATTCTGTCAGTGTTATCACAACAATCGCGGGCACTGGTAGCACTGGATATAGCGGGGATAATAGCGCGGCATCATCTGCTACATTAAATTGTCCTATTGGAGTCGCAGTAGATGCATCAGGTAGACAATCATATCCGTTAGGTTTCTTCATTTCTCTTTTTGACATCTTTTCATTGTTAGGTAACGTGTACATCGGTGATCAATTCAATCATCGCATCCGCAAGGTAACAATATCCACGGGTATTATCACTACCATTGCAGGCACAGGGACTAGTAGTTTCAGTGGTGATGGAGGTGCGGCGACATCGGCTGCCTTGTATCAACCAGATGGAATCGCGATTGATTCAGCAGGTATTTAACATATTATTCTAAATGTTTCATTCAATTTCATCACAATTTTATTCCCTAGGAAACGTGTACATCGCTGATGACGGCAATCATCGTATCCGCAAGGTAACGGTAGCTACGGGTATCATCAACACAATTGCTGGCACAGGCACTACTACTTACAATGGTGATAATATGGCTGCTACATCCGCTACTCTGTTTAGTCCCGACGGAGTCGCACTAGATTCAGCTGGTATGAGCAGAAATTATTATTTTCTTTTATTTTTTATTAATTACACCTTATATAGGCAACGTTTATATCGCGGACCAAGCTAACAATCGTGTCCGCAAGGTGACCATATCCACGGGTGTTATAACCACTATAGCTGGCACCGGTACTGGCAGTTTTAGTGGTGACGGCGGAGCAGCCACGTCAGCGACATTGTATTGCCCTATTGGAGTTTCACTTGATGGATCAGGTACCTCGTTATTGTCTTATTCACCCGCTGTTTCATCACATTTTTTACTCTTTTAGGTAATATTTATATCACTGATTTTTATAATTTTCGTGTCCGGAAGGTGACGGTATCAACAGGCATAATTACTACAATCGTTGGTACTGGTGCTACGACATTCAGTGGTGACGGTGGCGTGGCATCTTCGGCTACACTGTTTTATCCATACGGTATTGCGCTAGACTCTGTAGGTACGTATGTTATATCAATATTTGTATTCAATATTTTCTTACGATGCTTTCAGGTAATCTCTATATCGGCGATCATTCAAATAATCGTATCCGGAAGGTGACGGCATCAACTGGGATCATATCTACGATTGCGGGAAGTAGTACCAATGGTGGTTTTAGTGGAGATGGAGGAGCTGCAACACTGGCTTCATTGAATGGTCCATATGGGGTTGCAGTGGACACTTCAGGTAGACAAGTTGTTTATTTATAACTGAGGATCTTGCTCATATCTAACTACTTTCATATCATAGCAAACGTGTACGTCTGTGATTACAATAATCATGTAATAAGAAAGGTCATAACCGTTTCCACTGAGATACCCACAGTAACACCCAGTATCGCTCCTACATACTATCCATCGTTAAGCCCTCATTCTATTAGTGTCATTACTACCATTGCAGGTACAGGTACTGCTGGTTTTAGTGGAGATGGTGACCAAGCTACTGCTGCCACAATTAGTGTACCGCATGGATTAGCCGTTGACTCCAGTGGAAATGTGTATTTTAATGATTATGCTAATCACCGCGTGCGCAAAATTACCTTGTCAACAGGCATAATCACTACGTACGCAGGTACGGGCACAGGTGGTTATAGTGGTGATGGAGGAGATGCGACTAGCGCCGCTTTGAATCAACCGAATGGCCTATGTATCGACACCTCAGGTAGCAATATGTACACTATTTTTACTCACACACTGATATGATAATTTTAGACAACATATTCATTGGCGTTTCTTTGAGCCATCGTATCCGCAAGGTGACAGCGTCAACAAGTATCATCTCAACTATTGCGGGCACTGGAACGGGAAGTTATAGTGGAGATAGTGGACCGGCGACATCGGCAACACTTAATGGTCCAATTGGTGTGGCTGTGGACTCTGCCGGTAATGTGTACATCAGCGATGGCGGTAATTATCGTATTCGTAAGGTATCATCATCTACCAGCGCCATCACTACCATAGCTGGTACTGGTACTGCTGGGTACAGTGGTGATGGTGGTCAGGCTACTGCGGCTACGATTAAAAATTCATGCGGGATTAACCTGGACAGTGCGGGTAACATCTACTTTGGCGATTTTGCTGCTTACAATGTCATCCGCAAGATCACCGTGTCTACCGGGATAATCACTACCGTCGCGGGTACTGGTAGTACATCAGGAGGGTATGGTGGGGACAACATACAAGCTACTGCGACTACGTTGAACTATCCCGTTGATCCGGTACTGGACAGCTACGGCAATATATACATCACGGATCGTGGAAACAACAGGATCCGCAAAGTCGATGTATCAACGGGTATGATTACAACAGTAATAGGCACAGGTGCTGCTTCATCGACAGGCGATGGCTCAGCGGCTACATCTGCCACTGTGTTTGGTCCCAACTATAATCGATTTGACAGTTTCGGTAATTACTATGTTACAGAAGCTAGTGGTAATCGAGTAAGAAAAATCTTCACCGTTACCACCGATGTGCCAACACCTACCCCATCAACAGCAGTTCCTAGTATATCTCCTACGTACTATCCGTCATTGAGCCCTCATTCTATTAGCGTAATCACCACAATTGCTGGCACTGGCA
>JACCDO011767408.1_pt1 | contig 13016 bp, 12 predicted proteins | sample 7446101 | NCBI WGS metagenome assembly JACCDO01 (sample SAMN15323440, study PRJNA562643) | freshwater metagenome | isolation source: river surface water | place: USA:Blue River Watershed | collected 2017-08-16
CTTTTGAGCAGGCCTTGTTCGCCGGCCTGCAGGACTACGGCTTCATCATCCTCGCGGACCATGGCGTCAGCGAACAGTTGCTGGATGCGGCCTACGCCACGGCGCAGCAGTTCTTCGCCTTGCCCGAAGCGGTGAAGAACGCGAGCAACGGCGGGCTGCGCGGCTACACGCCCTTTGGCACCGAACACGCCAAGGACCACGCCGTGCCGGACCTGAAGGAGTTCTACTCCGTGGGTCGCGAGTTGGCCGCCGGCTTGAAGGCCGGGAATGAAACGGCACTCCAGCCCGCGCTGGACCCGGAGCACTACCCGCCGAACGTCTGGCCTGCAGAGCCGCCCGCCCTGCGCCAGGTGTTCTCGGCGCTGTACGAAGCACTGGATGGCGCGGGCCAGCACCTGCTCGCCGCGCTGGAGCCCGCGCTGCAGTTGCCGGCTGGCTGGTTCGCGGCGCGCTGTTCCGCCGGCAACTCCGTGCTGCGGGTCATCCACTACCCGCCGGTGGGGAAAGACGCCGCACCGGGCGCCGTGCGCAGCGCCGCACACGAAGACATCAACCTGCTCACGCTGCTGGTGGCGGCGCGCGGGGGTGGCTTGCAGTTGCTGGACCGCGATGGCAGCTGGCTGCCGGTGGAGACTGAACCGCGCAATCTCATCGTGGATTCGGGCGACATGATGGCGCGCCTCACGAACGGTGTCATTCCGGCCACCACGCATCGCGTGGTCAACCCCGGTGGCGAGTTCGCCAGCATCGCCAACGCCAGCCGCTATTCCATGCCGTTCTTCCTGCACCCCACCAACGACACCTCGCTGGCAGCGTTGCCGTCTTGCGTTACTGCGGACCGTCCCCTGCGCCACCCGCCCACGACGGCGGGTGACTACCTCAACGAACGCCTGCGGGAGATCGGCCTGAAGCGCTGAGGGTGGCGTTTACTTCGGACGCTCTTCCGGTGGAGCAAGGCGTCCTTCAGGCGCTGTGTTCACCCGCTGCATGCGGCTGGTATCGAAGCGCACCAAACCGAACATGGTCGTGTAGAACAAGTTGCCATCGCGGTCGCATTTCAGGCCGGTGAACGAGCCGTTGAACAGCGGATCGGAGCCGCTGTCGATCGACATGACGGTTGCGCCGGTGTCCAGGTCGAGCCCCAGATGAAACAAGCGGTTCAGATGCCCGACGTAGTGCCCATTCAGAGCGACCATGCGGCTGCCCCCGCTCAGCATCGGGACGGTCGCCAGCAAGGCGATATCCCGACGTTGCCAGAGCGCCCGCCAACGATCTTCGCGGGCATTCCAACGGAACATGGCTGCACCTGAGGGAGCTTCCCGCGTACTGCCCATCAGCAGACCGCGGTAGTACGAGCCCGGTGCCAGATAGGGCGCGGCCTTGGTGGCGGGAACGTTGTTGATGACGAAGGCGTAGCCGTCCTGCGCCACCACCGACTGCTCCGACTGCACCACATCCACCGCGGGCCCAAGATCCACTTCGATCTGGTCGGCAATTCGCGGGTCGGGGAAGTCGCTCTTCCTGCGTTTGGCATGGCGTGGAATTTCGTTCCGCCAGAAAGCCACGAGCCGCATCTTCTTCGCACCATCGGTGATGACCACGAGCTGGTCTTCGTGGCGGCCGAAGCCCATCAAGGTGGGGGTGGCGCCAGTACCGTCGGCAATCTTGCCGAAGGGCAGCCGCACACCGCGGTCATACTTCGCCTGCCAGGCACCGGTTGCCGGGTCCGTATGGATGCGCCCCTGCGCATCCACCACCAGGCGGTACATGGTGGTGTTCGAAGCCACGTAGATGGCGCCGCCGTTGCATTCGGCGCTGGTGGCGAAGCTGTTCGTGAACACCTCGTCTGCCGACTCGGCATGGTAGACGTCGATGACCGCAAGGCTCTGACGGTCCAGCGTGACGATGCGGCCGCCGATGGTGTTGATGACCAGAAAGCCGTTGAAGGTCATGCCGAGACCAAACACCGTATCCGTCGGAAAGATGGTGTTTGCCTTGGCGCGGGCATCGTCGAACAAGTTGTCCGGCAGCGTTACCCGTTGCGGTGCGCGCAGTTTGGAATAAGGGTCGCGGGGGTCTTGCTGGTCAATACGGATGAGGCCGCGTGCGTTCGAGCCGATGAAGGCATCTTCGCGCGTGATAAGCGAATAAAGAATGCCCAGTCGCACCTGGTCTTCGATCGCCGACATCATCCGGTTGGGCTGTGCGCGCAGGTAAGCCAGCAGGCCGGCTTCGTCGCGCGCATCCAGAAACCGCCGAACTTCGCGGGCTTGGGCAAAGCGCTCTTCTGCCGAGACGGGTCGGTAGTCCGTGAACGCCGTAGGCAAGTCGATGCGGTCTATCTCGACGAAGCGGCCGTTCTCGCGGTGCAGTTTGCGCATGGAGAACCCGGCCCAGAACCAGTACACCTCCTTGCCGGCCACCTGGTCTTGGTAAAAGGGAATGCCCATGCCATCGCTGGGTACCACTTCGGCCCCGTCGGGCGTCATCAAGTAGTGCCCGCGTGGTACGGCGAGGTCGGTGGCGTCGGTTGCGGCGTCGTTCCAATGCCCCTGGTTGTTGAAGGTCTGCGCCAGATAGGGGTTCATGGGCGGCTGCGTGGCAGCATGGCCTTCCGGAACAAACGGCAGCAGCAATAAACACAGCAGCGTGCCGCGGGCTCCGCGAAACCGGCGCCACAACAAAACCGTACCGCTCAGAGCCAGTGCGAGCAGTGCGGCGGCGCAGGTGATGAGCAGTGGGTGGTTGAAATCTTCGTGTTCGCGATAGTCCATGATGTGCAACGACCAGAGGAAATCGTAGATGCGCCAGGTATTCGTGCGTCTTGCGACTACTTTACCGGTAGCGGGCGATACGTACACCCGCAGTCCTTCGGGGTCGTTGAACTGCACCTGCCAAACCGGCAAGGGCCCGCGGTACTCGATGGGCGGCGCGGCTTGCAGCAGCGTCACGCTCTTCACGCCACCCGGGCCGGCGTAGTCCGCCGCCGCAATGCGCCGGGCTGTTGCCGCGTCCAGCGGCGAAAGTACGGCGCCATGGGTGCCATCCACCAACGTGAAGTGCTTGCCTTGCTGTACGCGCCATACCGTGCGCCCATCGACCCGCGTCAGTTCCAACGCGTCCACGGGGCCTTGAACTGAACCCAGTACCGGGGCCAAGGCCGCAGATAAAGCCGTGGCGGTTGCTGCAGGTGTTGCCGAAGATGTTGGTGGTGATGTGGCCAAAGTGGCCGGGTCAGCCGCGGGCGCCGCGGTCGCAATCGTCTGCCGCAAATCCGGCCTCGCCGCTTCCCGCACCAAATGTTCGCCGCGTACCCGCTCGATGGGCACGGCGGACATGAACAGGCCGCTGGCCGCCCAGGCCAATACCTGCAGGCCCACCACCAGCGCCAACCACTTGTGCCACTTCCACCAGTTCACGCGCATCGGTGCCTGCCCTCCAGCCCTCTACAATAGCGCGATGCGTTTGTTCAGCTTTGCCGCCTGCCTGTTTTGCTTCCTTGGCGTTGCCGCCGCGGTGCACAGCGCCGGCTTGGCCGAGCCGCCGCCGGCTGCCGCCCGCGCAGGCTCCGCGCCAACGCGCACTACCCCTGCTGCGTCCCCGGCCGAAGCGCTCTCGCAGGCTGAAGAAGCACTGAACACGCGTGACGCCACCACTGCGACGGCATGGCTGCGGCAAGCGCTGGGGCATCCGCGTCTCGCACCCGGGCAGCGGGTGGAGGCGGAGCTGCTGCTGTCCCGTGCCGCGCGTATGCAGGAGCAGCCCGAGGCCGCGCTGGCGGCGGCGGAGCGCGCCGAGGCAGTGGCACGCGCTGCCAACGACGGTGGCGGGCTGGTAGCGGTGTTGCGCCAGCGGTCGGCGCTGGCGGTGCTGGACGGGCAGACGGATGTGGCCGCAGCGGACCTGGCGGCCTGGGAAAGCCTCGCCGAAGAAGCGGACGAACCGCAGCTGCTGTTCGAGGCCCGGGTGGCTTCGGCGCGGTTCCTGCTGGACCGCGGTAACGCCGACCGGGCGCTGGCGCGTTTGTCGCTGCTGGCCCGCGACGCGCGCGGGGTGGATTTGCGCAGCGTTTACCTGGCCGTGGCCGAGGTATGGCTGGCGAAGGGCGACACTGCCCGCGCCGTGGAGGCCTATTCCATTGTGCTTCGCGACACCCCGGAGGCTGCGGAGGCCTTGGCGGGCCGGGCCAAGGCGCGGCTGCAGGCGGGCGACAGCGCTGCTGCCCGCAAGGATACCGACGCCGCTCTGGCTGCTCTACCGCGCATGCCTTCCAGTCTCCAGCGTGACCTCGTGGCCGAGGCATTGGCCGCTCTTCAAGCTGAACTGCCGGCCGAACCGCAATCCGCACCCCAATCTGCTGGCGCCCCGGCCGCGGAATCGGCCATCATGCGCACCCGCCATTTCTGGGCGGCACCAGGGCGCGTGGCATGACAGGGGTGGAGGTGAACGAAGTGGCAAGGTTCGCGGAAAACGGGCGCAGGCAGCCGGCCAACCTTCGGGTGTGCGCATGACGGTCCGCGAATACACGCCGCCCACGGCCGCCGAACGCGCCGCGGAGCGCGCACGGCTGGTGGACGCCCTGCAGCAGTTCGCCGTGGTGGCCACGCCGCGGCAGCTGGACCAGCTGCAGGAACTGCTGGACCGCACCGGCGAGGCGAATGCGCAGTTCAACCTCACCGCCATTCGTGCGCGCCCCGACATGCTGGTGAAGCACATTTTCGACAGCTTTTCGCTGCTGCCTTTCCTGCCGTCCCCTGAAGAGGCCGCTTTGGCGACCGAGGGCGAGGGCCTCGATGACGCTGCTGGGGAAAGCGCCTCCCTTCCGCTGCGCATCGCCGACATCGGCACGGGCGCCGGCTTTCCCGGCCTGCCGCTGGCCATCCTGCGGCCGGATCTCGATTTCCTGCTCGTGGACTCCATCGGCAAGAAGGCGCGCCACGTGGGCGCCACGGCCCATGGGCTGGGCCTAGCCAACGCGCGGGTGGAAAACGGTCGCGCGGAGCAGCTGCGCCGGATGGGCACTTTCGCCGGCGCATTTGCCGTGGTGACGGCCCGCGCCCACTCGCGCCTCGAAGATTTCGCCCGGAATGCCGGCCACCTGGTAGCCCCCGAAGGCCGCCTGCTGGCCATGAAGGGCAAGGTGCCGGAAGAAGAGCTGGCCGCCCTGCGCCGCGGGGTGAAAGACATCGCCGGCGAGCGCTGGAAGGTGGCCGGGGTGCAGCCTTTGACGGTGCCGGGGCTTTACGACGAGCGTCATCTTGTGGAACTCTGCCGCGAATGAACCGGGTCATCGCAGTTGCCAACCAGAAGGGCGGGGTGGGGAAGTCCACCACGAGCGTCAACCTTGCAGCCTCGCTGGCGGCCACGAAGCGGCGCGTGCTGCTCATCGACCTCGACCCCCAGGGCAACGCCACCATGGGTTCCGGGCTGGACAAATCCACCCTCGAATTCTCGGTGCTCGACGTGCTCCTCGCGGAATGCACCCTCACGGAAGCCACCGTGCCGCTGCAGCCCGCGGGCTTTGCCATGGTGGGGGCGAACGGCGACCTGACGGCCGCCGAAGTGCATCTGATGGCGCTGGAAGAAGGTCGGCAGCTGCGGCTGAAAGACGCGTTGGCGCCCGTGCTGTACCAGTACGACGTGGTGCTCATCGACTGCCCGCCGTCCCTGAACCTGCTGACGGTGAATGCGCTGGCCGCCGCGGACAGCGTGCTGGTGCCCATGCAGTGCGAGTATTTCGCGCTGGAAGGCTTGGCCGCGCTCATGTCCACCATCGAGCAGGTGCGCGCGTCCATCAACCCGGCGCTGCAGCTGGAGGGCATCCTCCGCACCATGCACGACCCGCGCAACACGCTCACGAACGAGGTGAGCGGCCAGCTCATCCAGCACTTCGGCGACAAGGTGTTCCGCACGGTCATCCCGCGCAACGTCCGGTTGGCGGAAGCGCCGTCGTACGGGTTGCCGGCGCTGTACCATGACAAGGAGAGCCGCGGCGCGCTGGCTTACCTCGCCCTCGCCGGCGAAATGATCCGCCGCGAAGAAGAAGCGGCGGCGGGCGAGCCCGGCGGAGCGGAAGCAGAAGACTGATGGCAACGAAGAAAGGCGGCCTCGGCCGCGGCTTGGAAGCGCTGCTGGGCAGCACCACGGCCCGGCAAGTGGCTGCCGGCGCGCAGGCGCGCGCCCAGCAAGCTCCTGCACCCACGGCGCCGGTGGCGCCTCCGGCGGCTGCTGCCCCGGCGGCACGCCCCGTGGCTCCCGGCGCCACGGCGCCCCCGCTGGGCGAAGAGCTGGCCTATCTGCCTGTCGGCAGCATGCAGCGCGGGCAATACCAGCCCCGTGCGGACATGCGCGAAGATTCCCTGCAGGAACTCGCGGACAGCATCAAATCGCAAGGTCTGGTGCAGCCCATCGTGGTGCGTCCGGTGGCCGTGGCCCGCGGTGAGGCCGCGCGCTATGAAATCATTGCTGGCGAGCGGCGCTGGCGCGCCGCGCAGTTGGCGGGCCTGGCGCAGGTGCCGGTGTTCATCCGCCAAGTGGCCGACCGCGCTGCGGTCGCCATGGCGCTCATCGAGAACATCCAGCGCGAAAACCTGAACCCGCTGGAAGAGGCGCGTGCCCTGCAGCGGCTCATTCTCGAATTCGACGTCACTCACGAGGAGGCCGCGCAAGCCGTGGGCCGTTCGCGCGCTGGCGTGTCGAATTTGCTGCGTTTGCTGGAGCTGGCCGAGCCAGTCCGGGCGCTGGTGGAAGGCCGTTCGCTGGACATGGGCCACGCCCGTGCCCTGCTGGGTCTGCCTGACGCGGGCCAGCAGGAAGCGTTGGCGAAGCAGGCCGTGGCCGGTGGCTGGAGCGTTCGCGAAACGGAAGCGCGCGTGCGCGCGGCGGTGGCTCCTGTGGTCGGCAAGCCGGAAAAGCCGGTCGACCCGGACATTCGCCGGCTGGAAACGGACCTGTCCGACCGCCTGGGTGCCCGCGTGCAGATTCGCCAGGGCGCGAAGGGTCACGGGCAGCTCGTCATCGACTACACCAGTCTCGACGTGCTGGACGGGATCCTGGCCCACCTTCGCGGCCGCGAATACTAGCCGCCATCAGGTCGCCGGTCTTATCCGGGCCCGACCGTGGCCCGATCGAACCCGCTGCGGAGCCCGTCCGTCCCCCTCCGTGGCTGCTCCAGACGGCCTCTCGGCCGTCGCGGAGCACCTTTTCGCGTTTTCCGTGGCTTCGGTTCTTGAAGCACTGCAAAAGCCTGCCTATAATGGGGAAGTCGGCGGTACCTCCCCCGTCGGCAGCTTGCTCGACTTCATCACCAAGGGCCACTGCCCGTCTGCTGCAGGCGGAAGCGAGTGGTTTTTTTGTGTCCACAGACATCCATGGCCGCAACCAGCGGTTGGTACTGAAGTTCGCGAGCCTGCAGGCGCTGGCCGGTGTTCCGGTCGCCCTGGGGTTCGCCGCGCTAGGTTCGCCCCACGGGGGCTGGGCCGGGCTGCAAGCGGCGCTGGCGGGTGCCCTGGTCATGGCCGGGGGGACGCTGGTGTTCGGGTGGAAGATGTTCCGTCCGGGCGTCGCGCCCGCGCGGCAACTGGCAACCGCCTGGTACGCAGGCGAGGTTTTGAAATGGGCGTGGGTGGGTCTGGCCTTGTGGCTGGCCCTCGACGTGGCAGGTTTGGCGCCGTTGCCCCTGCTGTCCGGCGTAGTGGCCGGGCAGATAGGTTTTTGGCTCGGCGTGGCTTGGTTCAAGTGAGGCGCTAGATGGCGACGGAAGAAACCGGCGGCGGAATGACCGGGTACATCCAGCACCACCTCCATCACATGGAAGTGGGCGGCCTGCATCTCGACAGCATCATCTTCAAGGTGTTGCTCTGCGTCGTATTCGTGGTGCTGTTCGTCGGCGTCGCGCGCCGTTCCACTTCGGGCGTGCCGGGCAAGCTGCAGTGCTTCATCGAGATGGTGGTCGAGTTCGTCGACACGCTCGTGAAGGAAACCTTCCACGGCCGCAGCAAGTTCATCGCGCCGCTGTCCATCACCATCTTCGGCCTCGTGTTCCTGATGAACTTCATGGACATGATCCCCGTGGACCTGCTGCCCGGCGCCTACCAGGCCGTCAGCGCCCACCCGCATGAAGCGTACCTGCGCATCGTGCCCACGGCGGACCTGAACACCACCCTTGGCATGGCCTTCACCGTCTTCCTGGTCATCCAGTGGTTCGGTATCAAGCACAAGGGCCTCGGCGGCTTCCTCGGCGAGTTCCTCACCGCCCCCTTCCACGCGGAAGGCACGGTCGGCAAGGTCATGCTGGCCCCGGCCAACCTGCTCCTCCGCCTCATCGAAGAAGCGGTGCGCCCGGTGTCGCTCAGCCTCCGGTTGTTCGGCAACATGTACGCCGGCGAGCTCATCTTCATCCTCATCGCCTGCATGACGCTGGGTTCGAGCCTGTCCTCGGGTCTCACCTACGTCATGGCACCGCTGCAGTTCATTGCCGGCTTCGTGTGGACCGCGTTCCACGTGCTGGTCATCACGCTGCAAGCCTTCATCTTCATGATGCTGACCATTGTTTACCTGAGCGGAGCCGCGGAGCACCACTAAACCGGTGCCTGCTGCGGCCCTGCCCAACCAGACGATTCATCCCTTTGGCTGACGACTGAACTTCGAAGTACGGAGACCACCATGACCGAAATGACCCTGACCGCCGCCCTGATGAACAACACCGTCCTCGCGGTGGCCATTCTGATCGGCCTCGCCGCCCTGGCCACGGCCCTGGGCTTCGCCCTGCTGGGTGGCAAGTTCCTGGAAGGCGCCAGCCGCCAGCCGGAGCTCGCCCCGATGCTGCAGACCAAGATGTTCATCGTCGCCGGCCTGCTCGACGCGGTGCCCATCATCGGCGTCGCCATCGCGCTGCTGCTCATCTTTGCGAACCCGTTCATCACCGCGCTGGCCGGCAAGTAACCGACCGACGCTGCGCCTTTCCGCCTCCGTGCCGCCGCAAGGCAGCCGGAGCGGGTGGGCGATGGTCGTGCCGCCGCGTGGTGCTCTGGTGCCACGCGCGGCCCGTCCCTGACGACAGGAGCTTTCAGCAATGAACATCGGCATTACGCTGGTCATCCAAGGCCTCGCGTTCTTCGCGGTGGCTTGGCTCGTCATGAAGTTCGGCTGGCCGAACATCATGAGCGCCATCGAAGAGCGGCAGAAGAAGATTGCCGACGGCCTCGCTGCGGCTGACCGTGGACAGAAGGATCTCGACCAGGCCAAGCGCCAGGCCGACGAAATCGTCCGCGAAGCCCGCACCAAGGCTGCGCAGGTCATCGACCAGGCCAACCGCCGTTCCAACGCCTTGTTGGAAGAGGCGAAGGGGGCCGCCAGCGTCGAGGCAGACCGCCTCGTGGCTGCCGCGCGCGACGGTATCGCGGTCGACACCGCGCGTGCCCGCAGCGAACTGCGTACGCAGGTCGCCGGTCTGGCAGTGCAGGGCGCTTCGCAGCTGCTCGGCCGTGAAGTGAATGCTGCCGCCCACGCAGACCTGCTCGAGCGCCTCGCGGCGCAGATCGAGCAGGCGGCGCCGGCGAAGTAAGGGCTGAAGGAAACGTCCATGGCCGAGAAAGCCACCATCGCCCGTCCCTACGCCCGCGCGGCGTTCGGGCACGCCCATTCGCGCGGCCGTCTGGCTGCGTGGTCGGGCCTGCTCGGCGTTGCGGCGGCCGTCACGGCGGACGCACGCGTCAAGGCGCTGCTCCAGAACCCCACCGTGTCGGCTGACCGCGTGGTGGACCTGGTGGCCGGCATCGCCGGCGACCTCGCCGACGACGAAGGTCGCAATTTCCTGCGCGTGCTGGCGGCCAACCGTCGCCTCGCGCTGCTGCCGCAGATCATCGAGCAATTCGAGAAGCTGCGCAGCGAAGTGGAAAACACCCTGGACGTGCACGTGACGACGGCCTATGCCCTGGACGACGCGCAGCGCGCGCGTCTCGCGGCATCGTTGGGCCGTCGTTTCGGCCGCGAAATCCGCCTGCACGAAACGGTCGATGCCACCCTCGTTGGTGGTGCCGTGGTCCGCGCTGGCGACTTGGTCATCGATGGCTCGCTGAAGGGCCGGCTGGAGCAACTGGCGTCGCAGATGGTGGGCTGAAGCCCCCCGCACGTCGCTTGCTCCAAACACAGGACTAGGCCGCAAGGCCGGAAGAATCACGAGGAACCGAACATGTCCATCAAGGCATCCGAAATCAGCGAACTGATCCAGGCGCGCATCGCCAACTTCGCCGCCGGCAGCGAGGCCCGCAACGTGGGCACCGTCGTCAGCGTCACCGACGGCATCGTGCGCATCCACGGCCTGGCCGATGTGCGCTACGGTGAAATGATCGAGTTCCCGGGCAACCTGTTCGGCCTCGCGCTGAACCTCGAGCAGGACTCCGTCGGCGCCGTCATCCTCGGCGAGTACAAGTCCATCACCGAAGGCACCGTGTGCAACACCACGGGTCGCATCCTCGAAGTACCGGTCGGCCCCGAGCTGCTGGGCCGCGTGGTGGACGCCCTCGGCAACCCCATCGACGGCAAGGGCCCGCTGAACGCGAAGGCCACTGCCCCCATCGAGCGCGTGGCGCCGGGCGTCATCTTCCGCAAGAGCGTGTCCCAGCCGGTGCAGACCGGCATCAAGGCCATCGACTCCATGGTTCCGGTCGGCCGCGGCCAGCGCGAGCTCATCATCGGCGACCGCCAGACGGGCAAGACCGCGGTGGCCATCGACGCCATCATCAACCAGAAGGGCACTGGCGTTAAGTGCATCTACGTCGCCATCGGCCAGAAGCAGAGCTCGATCGCGAACGTGGTGCGCAAGCTCGAAGAGCACGGCGCCCTCGCCCACACCATCATCGTCGCGGCTTCGGCTTCCACGCCGGCCGCCATGCAGTACCTGGCCCCTTACGGCGGCGTCGCCATGGGCGAGTACTTCATGGACAACGGTGAAGACGCCCTCATCGTCTACGACGACCTGTCGAAGCAGGCCGTGGCCTACCGCCAGATCTCGCTGTTGCTGCGCCGCCCGCCGGGCCGCGAAGCCTACCCCGGCGACGTGTTCTACCTCCACTCGCGTCTGCTCGAGCGTTCCGCTCGCGTGAACGAAGAGTACGTCGAGAAGGCCACCAACGGCCGCGTGAAGGGCAAGACCGGTTCGCTGACGGGTCTGCCCATCATCGAAACGCAGGCCGGTGACGTGACCGCCTTCGTGCCGACGAACGTCATTTCCATCACCGACGGCCAGATCTTCCTCGAGACGGACCTGTTCAACTCGGGCATCCGTCCGGCCATCAACGCCGGTATCTCGGTGTCGCGCGTGGGTGGTGCCGCCCAGACGAACATCATCAAGAAGCTCGGTGGCGGTATCCGTCTCGCGCTCGCCCAGTACCGCGAGCTGGCTGCGTTCTCGCAGTTCGCTTCGGACCTCGACGAGGCGACCCGTCGCCAGCTCGAGCGTGGCGCCCGCGTCATGGAGCTCATGAAGCAGAAGCAGTACGCGCCCCTGTCGGTCTCCGAAATGGCCCTGTCGCTGTACGCCGTGAACGGCGGCTTCTTCGACAAGGTGGACCGCAAGAAGATCGTCGATACCGAAGCGGCGCTGCTGTCGTTCGGTCGCGCGAACTACGACGAGCTGCTGAAGAAGGTCGAGGCCACGCCGGACCTGTCCAAGGACGTCGACGCGGGCTTCAAGAAGCTGTGCGAGGAGTTCTTCGCCACGGTGTGAAGTGACGTTTGGGCGCAGTCCACCCGGGCTGCGCCAGTTCGTCCCCACACCGCACAGGAAGGTTAAGCATGGCTGGCGCCAAAGAAATCCGCACCAAGATCGCGAGTATCAAGAGTACTCAGAAGATCACCAAGGCCATGGAAATGGTGGCCGCGAGCAAGATGCGCAGGGCGCAGGAGCGCATGCGCGCGGCCCGTCCGTACGCCGAAAAGATGCGCAGCGTCATCGGCCATATCCGTGCCGCCAACCCCGAATACCGTCACCCGTTCGTCACCGAACGCGAGGCGAAGTCGGTCGGTTTCGTCATCATCAGCACGGACCGCGGCCTGTGCGGCGGCCTGAACACCAACCTGTTCAAGGCCACGCTCACCGCCATTCGTGAATGGCAGGCCAAGGGCGCCGAGGTTCACCTCACGCTCATCGGCTCGAAGGCTGTCACCTTCTTCCGTCGCCTGAAGCTTCCGGTGGTCAGCAGCATCACGCACCTGGGCGACCGCCCGCGCGTGGCGGACATGATCGGTACCGTGAAGGTGCAACTGGACATGTACCTTGAAGGCAAGGTGGACCGGCTGTTCGTGGTGCACAACCACTTCGTGAACACCATGAGCCAGAAGGCCGAGATCCTGCAGTTGCTGCCGGCTCCCGTGCTGGACCAGCAAGACCTGCTGCACCGCTTCGACTACCTCTACGAGCCGTCGCCCACGGAACTGCTCGAAGGGTTCATGACCCGCTATGTCGAAAGCCAGGTGTTCCAGGCCGCCGTGGAAAACGTCGCCTGCGAAATGGCTTCGCGCATGGTCGCCATGAAGAGCGCCAGCGACAACGCCGGCAAGCTCATCGACGAGCTGCAGCTGGTGTACAACAAGGCGCGCCAGGCGGCCATCACCAAGGAGCTGGCGGAAATCGTCGGCGGTGCGGCTGCGGTCTGACGCGGAAAGAATTCGAAAACGTATCAGGACGGGCAGGGCAGGTGGCCCCGCCCGATGAGGAGAAAACGATGAGCACAGGCAAGATCGTCCAGATCATCGGCGCCGTTATCGACGTCGAGTTCCCGCGCGACAGCATTCCGAACATCTACGAGGCTCTGAAGCTCGTGGACAACGGCCTGACGCTGGAAGTGCAGCAGCAGCTCGGCGACGGCGTCGTCCGCTGCATCGCCATGGGCATTTCGGAAGGCCTGCGCCGCGGCCTCGAGGTCGCCCGCACGGGTGCTCCCATCTCCGTGCCCGTCGGCACCGGCACCCTGGGCCGCATCATGGATGTGCTCGGCACGCCGCAGGACGAGGCC
>JACCDO011208320.1_pt1 | contig 13015 bp, 14 predicted proteins | sample 7446101 | NCBI WGS metagenome assembly JACCDO01 (sample SAMN15323440, study PRJNA562643) | freshwater metagenome | isolation source: river surface water | place: USA:Blue River Watershed | collected 2017-08-16
AATAAATCATTTGTTAATGAATGTTGTTTGAAATATAGACCTGATTTTTTAATAGAAATGGCAAGATATTTTTTGATAATTGAAGTAGACGAATATGCGCATAAACAATATGATCAAGAATGTGAAATGATTAGAATGAATAATATAGCTTCTGGGTTAGGATTACCTGTAAAATTTATCAGATATAATCCTGATAATAAAAAAGTAAAAAAAGAAATAATGCAAAAAACATTAATTGAAAAAATAAAAGAAATAATATATAATGAATTTTATGAAGATTTTGAGGTAGAATACTTATTTTATTAAAATTTAAAAAACAATTTAAAAGTAACTTTTTAAACCATAAATAACAATGTAATACTAAATAAATTTCAAATAAATAAAGTAAGTTATTATTTTATTTATTTAATTTAATTAAAAAAATTTTTTTTCTTTTTCTATATTATAAAACAGACATGGGTGGAGGCTTAATGCAATTGGTCGCACAAGGTGCTCAAAACGTATACTTGACTTCTGAACCAGAAATTACCTTCTTCAAGGTTTCTTACAGACGTCACACTAATTTCGCTATTGAATCCATTGAACAAACTTTCAGTGGATCTGCTGACTTTAACCGTAAAGTTAGCGCATTGGTATCCCGAAATGGAGATCTTATCCACAAGGTATACCTCCAAGTCGAACTTCCATCTGTTGACCCAACTGGTGGTAACTTCAACTGGGTTGAAAACATTGGTCATGTATTGATCGATGAAGTCTCTATTGATGTTGGAGGACAAACCATAAACCAATCAGTTTTAGTGTACTGATTTCAATCTGTGGTTAGAAGCAACACTGAAAATGAGTAGTTGCTAGTCAAATTTTGATAAAAGTGTGAAATAACTCTTGTTCATTATTTGGCGACACTGTCAAATTGCGAGAAACTCCTTAAGACATAAAAAATTGATTTAAAAATATTATATTAATAAATATGATGGACAATAAAAAATGCAATAATTGTGATATTACAAAACCCTTACAAGAATTCCCAAAAAATGGTAGAATATATAGAGCTATCTGTAAAATATGTCATTGTGAAAAGCAAAAAAAAAGATATCTTGAAAATCATGAAGAAAACCTGGTAAAAAAAAAAGAAAATTATCAGAAAAACAAAGATATTATTTTGCAGAATAACAAAGTATACAGAGAAGCTAATAAAGATTCTGTCAATGAACAAAAAAAAGAATACTATCAAAAAAATAGAGATGAAATTTTACAGAAATTAAAGACAAAGAATTACAAGGATAAACGAAATAAGTATTTGCAAGATAGAAGAAAAACGGATAAGAAATTTTCAATGGTATGCTCTTACAGAGCAAGATTGAATGATGTCTTGCATAAGCAAAAACAAAATACTTATATATATTATTTGAATTGTAAAAGAAATATGTTTTTAGACTGGATAGAATTTCAATTTGATAATGTTTTTAAATGGGAAGATTACGGAAAAAAATGGGTTATCGATCATGTTATTCCTATAGATTTTTTTAACTTGGATATACATATACATCGTGAAAAGTGTTTTAGTTGGTTTAATCTAAGACCTTGTTGTATATTAGAAAATATGAAAAAATCTAATAAAATATTAGAAGATATTGTTCAGGATCATCAAAATTTAATAAATAAATATTTAGAAATCAATGGGTACCAAACTAATGTAGAAATACATCAGTGGCTGAGACAAGAACTCAGGTATGGTAAAAATCCCTATGTATTGGACAATTCGCAGCCAAGCCTCTAAGTCCGTTTTAGGATATGAGGAAGGTTCAACGACTAAACGGCAGTGGGTCTGAGAAGATTAATAACCTTCAATGATGATCTAAGATATAGTCTAGTCCCGAAATGATCATATTTCAATAAATACACCGAAAGGTGGGGTTCAAACGTGATAAACACTACGGTGAATGGCTTACCATCTGGAACGAACTTACCCAAACTGCCGAAAAGGCCAGTGGTTACGATGCCATGATTGGTAACGTTGATACTCTTACTGGAAACGCTGCTGCTGAAACTACTCCAGCATACACTCTTTACGTTCCTCTCCAATTCTGGTTCTGCAAGAACCCAGGATTAGCTCTTCCTCTTATTGCTCTCCAATACCACGAAGTCAAGATTAACGTCAAGTTCCGACCAGTTACTGAATGTTACACTCTTTCTGCTGGTAGCATTTCCCCAGCTACTCCATCCCTTACCAACGCTTCCCTCTGGATTGACTACATCTACCTCGACACTGACGAACGTAGACAATTCGCTCAAGCTGAACACGAATACCTCATTGAACAACTCCAATTCACTGGAGCTGAATCTTACAGCAACTCTGCTATCAAGTCCAAGCTTTCTTTCAACCACCCAGTCAAGGAACTTGTATGGGTTCTCCACACTGCTGCCCGTGAAGCTGCCAACGACTGGTCCAGCTTCACTAACGCCTCGGGTGTTGACACCGTTGTTGATGCTAAGCTCCAACTTAATGGTCACGATCGTTTCGCTGTCCGAAAGGGTGGATACTTCAACCTTGTCCAACCCCACCAACACCACACCAGCATTCCTTCCACTGGTATCTACGTTTACTCCTTCGCCCTACACCCCGAAGAGTATCAACCAAGTGGCAGTGTTAACATGTCGCGTATCGACACTGCTAACCTCATCCTTAACACCTCCACTTCCACTAACTCCTTCAAGCTCCGTGTATACGCTGTTAACGTCAACGTTTTCCGTATCATGGGTGGAATGGGTGGCCTCGCTTATAGCAATTAGATGTATGCTTTTTTTTCTATGTATAAATCATATAAAATACAAAAAAATTTTAATAATAAAATTATTATTAAAATTTAAATCAGATTTAATTAATATAATCCATCATTTGATCAAATTTTATTTTTGTGGATATCAATTTACTTCTAGATGTTTTCCAATCTTTGTTAATTGACAATTGTTTAGGATGGTGTTTATCAACACAAAATCCATCACCTTTTTTAGAGTCTGCTTTTATATAATAACAATGTTTTGGAATATCTTCTATATTTACACCACAATTTTCTGGTAAATTATTTTTTCTTGTGTACTCTCTAATTTTTGGTTCAAACGTTATAATGAAATTTGTATTGTTATACAAGTCTTTTTCTATTTGTGATAATGAATTTATATCTTCGTCTAATGTAGTGTCGACAATATTATTTTCATTATAGACATAACCAGCTAATTTTATTATATTTATATAATCATTTTTTAATTTAGTTGCATTGTCATCTAACAGACTACCGTTAAAAGATCTTGATTCAACCATTTGTGGATGCTGTTTTTTCAATTCTCTTAAATGTTTTTTAGCAATTTCATATTTGCATTTTATAGATATATCTTTTTTTGAAGTAGTTTTCCATTCATATTTGTCTATTTCTATATACCATCTTTCACCGTGATTTCCATACGGTGGCATATAATATATAAAATTAGGAATTTGATTTATATCAATTCCTGAGTTTTCCGGTAATTCTGTATTTCTTTTTTTCTTTTTCTGGTTTTTGTTTTGTTCTGACTGTGAAACAAATCTTAAATTTGCTAATCTGTTATCTGTTTTTATTCTATTTATATGATCAACTGATTTCCCCACTTCATCGTCAGCGTTAGAAACAAACCGGTGTAGTAATGTTGTTTTGTTATTTAATTTGAATGTAACATATCCAGAAGAAATATATAAAGTTTTTTTAGGTAATATATTTTGTTTTAATAAATTTAAACTTGACTCGTCTATAACAAAAACAGATTCCTTTTTAGTTGTTTCAGCAACAATATAATTTTTATCTCCATAACTTATTAATTGTACATTTTGCATAATGTCTATAATAAAAATAACAGTTTATATTTCAATTTTTTAAAGATTTAGAAAAAAAGAAATGATTTAGAATTTATCATTGACTTCTAATATGCTATAACTATTTATGTTATAAAATTTACAGAATCTGTATATATGTGGCTCATTATTTTGAATTAATGTTGGTAGAATATTTCGTATGAATTTTTCTTGTTTACGAGATGGGGGATTGTTATTTAAATAAATATTATTATACCATTTTAAATTACGTAACATCTTATCTACAAATTTTTGTTCTTCTATTGATTTTAAATTTTCTGGTTTTTTATTTATTTTTACTATATCATGTAATTTAAATTTCATACCTGGTATTTTTATTTGCTATAGTATTTTTAAATTATTATCAAATTAAGTATAATAATTTATTTTGTTTATCAATATCATTTTTCTGCTTTTGTTTAGAATTGTAAATTATAACTATTACATTATTATATTACAAATATGAATAATATCTTTATCTGTTATATTGTCATTATCTGTAAATCTAGGGAAATCCCCTTTGTCAGATACCTGAACTGTAGAATATAATTCGTCACGTCTATATAATTTAAATATTTTAAAACCAGGGATTTGACCATGGTTCATACTAGAACCAATTATACCTTTTATATTCGAAACACGACGTCTTTTTCCATTAAACATAGGTAATGCATACCATAATTTATTTATATTATATTCTGTTTTAATTCTTATTGCTGATCCAAGGGTTATAAATAATTGATTTGGTGTTTTTATAACAATATCTCTGGTTGGTATAGAACCAACACCTGAAGCATCACCGTCATCTGGTGGCTGAGATAAACACATTATATTCATGGGAATTCTGTCTATCTCATCAGAATTTTCTAGGTTGTTTAAATCCGATTGTATATATGATGACCATTCATCCATCGATGTACATAATGCTTTCTCAAATTTCATTTGTGAATTTAATGTATATATCATGAATGGCTCATCATCATTTGTGTATTTTTCAAGTGTTAATGAATTATCATTTGTACAGTTATTAATATTTGTATAATCATAATCCGAAGAAACACTTTCTATATCTGATTCATAACTTTCATATGAGTATATATCTTCTTCAAATTTTTCATAATCTGATAATTTATCAGAATCGTAATTCAGTATAGAAAAATCCTCATCGTCTGGTACATATGAGTCAACAATTTTAAACTTGTCACTGTTATAATTAATGAATGTAATATCAAGATTTAAAACATATATTTTATTGTCATGGTATGTAATTTTTTTTGGTGTTTTTTTGTATTTTAAACGATACACTTTATCATCTGAAATTTTATATATATATTTTTTACAAAAAAATACTATACCATCATCTGTGCTTGTTATACTTTCTATACCTGTACAATTTATTTTATATATATTTAATAATTTCAGAACATTGTCAAATGAATGTTTGGTTATAACTATAGATTCATCGTCGTAATACGAAGCGACATATAAAAAATCATTTGAAAGACAAAAAGAATAAGTATTTATATCGTTTTTGTATATTCTTATTACTGCGTATGTAAGTTTATCATTTGGTGGATCTATAAGATTTAATTTTCCACTATCAGTCATTGTTATAATTTTTTTGTTATGTGGAGTTATATATACATGCGCTTCATTGTTTGGGTATAATGAATATACATTATGTAATTTAAAATATTCAGTATCGTATTTTTCAAGACCTTGTTCTGATAAAATATATAAAAAATTTTCTACAACAGATATGCTGATACCTAATATATTTTGTATAGTGTATTTAGGTTCATTTTCTGTTGTATTATAAATATATATTTCATGCCCAGTAGATATATATAGTAAATCATTAGCAACCAGCAAAGACAGTATGTTTTTTGTATTATATATATTGTATTGAAAATAATCAGATTGATCTGGTTTAACTCTAAATAAAGTTAAATCGTTTCCCAACAGGATATATGTGTATAAATAATTATTGTAATATTGCATATAATATATTAATATTTTTATTTTATTTTTTCATAAAAAATATGATACTGTCAAGTATAAATATACATATATTTTCTTTTAATTTTTTCGCATAAATTATCATTTTCTAATAATAATAAAAGTGATAATTTATGTTCGTATTTATCAATGAATTTTTCAGAAAGTTTTTGATATTTTGAAATATTATTAATCATTGAATTAGACATTATATTTATATGTTTTTCTAGAAAATATTCTGATAATTCTTGATATTGTGTTAAATATTCGTAATTTATACTATTTATATTATCATTTATAAATTTTTCACTTAATTTTTGAAATTTCTGTATATAGATCCAATCTAATCTGTCTTTGTATTGTATTATAAATGTTTCTGAAAGTGTTTGATATTTTGATATTTGTCTCCAATTTATTTTTTCACAGTGTTTAATTATAAAAGATTCTGATAATTTTTGGTATCGTGATACAAGATACCAGTCTAGTTTATCTATGTATGCTTCTATAAAAGATTCTGATAATGTTTGAAATTGACATAATAGTCTCATATTTAAATTATATGTATTTTCAAATATAAATTGCATACTCAATTTTTGATAGCATACAATATGATTAAAATTTAACAAAAAATAATATTTATTTATAATATATTCTGATAATATTTGATATCTGGAAATGTTATCCCAATCAAGTTTAAAAGAGAATTTTTCAATAAAGTCATCTGATAATTTCTGATTAATTGAAATTGATACCCAATCAAGTTTATCAGCATATTTTTCTATAAATTTTTCTGATAGTTTTTGATGCATTGATATATATTCCCAATTCAAATATATGGAAAATTCCTCTATAAATTCTTCAGATAATTTTTGATATTTCGATATTTGTATCCAATTTATTTTTTCACAGTGTTTAATTATAAAAGATTCTGATAATTTTTGGTATCGTGATACAAGATACCAGACTAGTTTATCCATGTATGCTTCTATAAAAGATTCTGATAATGTTTGATATGATGATATAATGTTCCAGTCAAAATAATCACTAAATTTTGATATAAATTTTTCATTTAATTTATATCTTCTTTGTATATCTATAAAGTTTACAATCCTTTTATATGTATTTATAAAATTGATATTTTTTAATATAAATATATTTATGTCATATATTTCTGATAATTTATTTAATTCTATAATAAATTTTTTTTCTTTGTATTCTAATTCCATACTTTTTATAGTTTGTATATTCTGTATTCTTATAATATCATGAATATAGTATTTGTTTACACATTGAAAATCGTCGTAATTTAATAATTTTTTATATATTCCCTTTTCGTATGTTTTACAATAATCCCAAAGCTCTTTATTCAATATTTTTATTACGTATATGTCATAATAAGATAAATGAACATTACTATTTAATAACAATTTCAGTATCAGCATATTTGAATACTCCTTGTATCTACTATAGTATCCACGTTACTTATATTTGAATCTTCTGATATTCTTGTATTTTCAATTTTTTCTGTATTTGTATTTTCTGTTTTTGTATCATAGCATGTATATATAGAAAAAAACACAGTTAAAAATATAATCATAATCAAAGTATTAAATGTCAATAATATATTTACAATGAATAAATCGTTATATTGTGATAATATTATTGATACAGATTCTATTAAAATACATGTTAATAATATACAAAACATAACAAGAATGTTGTCAGTAAGCAAAAATGTAAAAAATATAATTAAAGATGTACAAAAATGTATATATGGTAGTATAGCATCTATGTATCTAGATTCTAATATAAGAACACTACTATATATTATACATGTTAATATTATTAATAGTTTATATATAATTATAAAATATGTTTGATAATAATCAAATAATTTCATATTGAAATGTCGTTATAAATGCATATGGTTATTTTATAATCATTTTTTTATTATTTAAAAATAACATATATATATAAATATGTTGATATTAAAACTGCTATTGAATAGCGATATATATTTATCATATTATGATATATATATAATTAAAACATTGAATAAAGATCTTTGGGATTATTGTAAAACATACGAAAAAGGAATATATACTAAAATGTTAAAATATGAAAACATAATAACTAATAAATGTATAACAGAACATGAATATAAGGAGATGAAATTTAATATGGAAATATATAAATTGTCAAATAACGATATAATTAATGATGTGGTTTTGAAATTAAATAACATTGATATAATAAAACAATATATAGATGATAGTGAGAATTTAATATATTTCATAGAAAATGTAAATAATAATCCAGTTATAAGATATGAATATTATTTGGAATTAAATTTAGACAATATAACAAAAACACAATTTCTAAGAGAAGACATAATAAGAGAATTTCAATATGTAATAAATTGGAAAAATGTATCTATATATCAAAATTTAAGTGAATCATTTATAGAAGAATTTAAATATAAGGTTAATTGGAAATATATAACAAAATTTCAAATATTAAGTGAAGACTTTATTATAAAATATAATAATAATGTTAAATGGAAAAATATATCTAGATATCAAAAACTATCAGAAACATTTATAAAATATTATAAAGAAAGATTAGATTGGATTTCTATACAGAAATTTCAAAAATTAAGTGAATTATTTATATATGAATGTATAGATATTATTGATTGGGATATTATATCTAAATTTCAAAAATTATCACAAGATTTTATACAAAAAAATATAAATAAATTTAAATTAGAAAATATTATAAAATATCAGAAAGTGAATGAAGATTTTATATTGAAATACAAAAAGAATATCAATTGGGATGATGTTGTAATATATCAAAAATTATCTGATGAATTTATATTATATAATCATATATATTTAAATTTCAAATATTTGTTAAAACATCAAAAAATGGCAGAATATGTTATAATTAAGTTGTATAATATATCTCTTGTTACACTTATAGATTACAATAATATAAATTGGAATTGGGAATATGTATGTATATATCAAAAATTAAGTGAATATTTTATACAAAATTTTTCAAATAGAATAAACTGGCACCATATATCACAATATCAAATATTATCTGAAGATTTTATAATTAAAAATATTAATAATGTTCACATGTATAGTATTACAAAATATCAAAAATTATCAGAAGCATTTATAAGACAATATAAAGAAATATTAGATTGGTATAATATATCGAAATATCAAATTTTATCAGAAAATTTTATAATTGAATTTGAAAAATGCGTATATTGGGATATAATATCAAGATTTCAAAAATTATCAGAACACTTTATAATTAAATATAATTATAAAATATCTTTATTTCATGTTATGGGCAATAAAAAGATTGATGATCATGTAAAAAAAAAGTTTTATTATTTGTATTTGTAATAAATTATGTGAATGTTAATTTTGACAATTCACCAAATGCTATTCTCGCACTTATACATTGTTTACTGATATCATCTGTTAATACTGGCTTATAGATCCATTTGTGTATTTTATATAAATTTTCTATAAATTTAACAGATGATATAATATCATTATAATTATTTATAAATTTTTTTTTATTTAATTCAAAGCCAATGTAATTTACATAATTGGATTCATGTAATTTAATAATAAATGTTTTGAAACTTTTTAATATATGGTTAAATATATCATCATTTATATAATAAACATCTAATCTTATATATGTTGTATAATTAGATTTATATATATGTGAAGTATATTTGTTAATTAAATGTTTATGAAAAAAAAAGATAATAACATATGAATCATAGTCATATTCAATATCAATGTCAATGTTTTCATATATAAATTTTTTAATATTATATATTAAATTGTACATTTTAAGTACAAGAATAATATGTTTAAATTAATTATTTACTTTTTTGTAAAAAATAAAATATGGTGCTGTTATGAAAAGCATAATTGCTAACGTGATTAAAAATGTTAGAAATGGGATTATAGGAACAATGCATCCTAAAATTAAAATGACACCAAGTGCTAGATGTCTTTGAACAAATGGGTCAGTTGGGATCAAGGCTAATATACCAAATGTTATAGATACAACCCATGATATAATAGCAAATATATATGAAAGGATTAATATAACACTCCAAACAATACCTTTACCGAAAGTGAAGTTAGTAAAATATTCAGAACACATATATAGAATAGACGATAGTGATAATAATTTGATTTTATATATAATCAATTTTTTTTGTTTTTATTTTTTTTTAAAATGGATTTTTTTGCAGCATCATTTAAAATCGCAAGCATGTTTTTGTATTTTTTCGATATAATATTTTTTTCACATTTTGACAATTTATGTTTTGATTTTATACTTTGTAATAAATCTTTATCTGTTTTATTTTCATAAATATGATTTAATATTAGTGTATTCAATTCATCTTCATTTTGTAATATTTCTGATTCAAATTTTTTATCAAGAATAAATGTATCATTTTCTATATCATATGATATATTATTTATGTTTTTTATTATACCATTTTTCGAATCCCATTCTATATCTGTTTTATATTCTAAATAAGCAGTATTATATTTTTGTATTAAAAAAATATATAATTTATCTACATATTTATTTTTATCATATGCTTCTATAATATTATTGTTTATAAGATTATTTGTTACGTAATATGAACTATAAGATCTTAAACGTTCTTCTATACATGTTTGTGATAAATTATTCCATATTTGAAAATAACGACCAATTTGTTTTTCTTCTACTATATTTATATTTTTTTCAGTGTACCATTTATTAAATCTATCATTCATATTTTTCAGAGTATTTTCTATTATTCTTTTATTTTTATTCTCTTCATTTTTAAGCTCCATATATTTATCTAAATATTCTTCGTAATCAGATAACAAAAATCTGGTTGTTGAATCACCTTCGTTATGTGATTCTGATACAGATTCAAATATTATGTTATATCTTAATGATAAAAATTTATAAAAATTTATATGTGTCTTTATATATATACTTCTTAAATTATATATAATATTTTTTAATTTCTCTTTTGTCAATTTGTTTTTAATTTTTTTTTTTGTGTATTCTTCACATAATGTTTTTGTATTCTCCCACATAGATATTAATTGTATATCGTATGTTGTTATTATAGAGATAATATACTCGTTTATAGTAACTTCCATAGATACTAATTCAGAAGTTATTTCTATAAGTTTTTTTTTTAATATTATATTTTGATACAATTTATAATATAAATCACCTTTGTCTTTTTGATTTAATAACCATTTTTTTCTTTTTTCAAATATAGATGTATCTAGTTCATTATCGTCGTTAAATATGTTCAAATATGGACAATTACCATATGTTTCTATTATAGAATAGTGTAAAAATAAAATACCAGGTAATTCTGTAGAATCATATTCTTTATATTTTTTTTCGTAATCTACAAATGGTAAAGTGTGTGTATCAGACATTATTATAATTTAATAATATGAATTATAATTTATTTCAATTTATTATATATGTCTTTAAATTCTTTTATTTCTGAAAGTATAATAATTAATTTGAAAATAATATGTAAAATACAAAAAAACAATAAAATAAAAAGGAGTAAAGATGGTATTATATCTATAGAAAATAATGGATTTTATATTTCTATAAAAAGATTTCTTAAAAATGATTCTAGGAAACAAAGTGTAACAGAATTAAATAGTATCATAGAAGAAACCTTTAATATAATAACAAAATATAAAAACAACGAATCAGAAATGGTAACATATAAGGATCAAATAATATCCATGTACAATGATCTGAATAATAGTGTAAATGGATTGGAAAATCTAAAATTTACATATAATAAAGATAATGATATAAGTACTAGATTAGAAATATTAATAGAAAAAATTAAAATATTTATTAAAAACAATAATTTTATATAATAATATTATAATGAGTGATTACAGAGATTCCTTTAAAATTGTTAAAATATTAAAAGATAAAGAAACAGATGACGATGATGATAATGAAATTTCAAATGAAAATGATATTGTGTTTGAATTTTTATTTTTTAAAAAAATATCATATGCATTAAATGGAATAATGGATGACGCATTAAATGGAAATAAAAATATATTTTTTAAAAATAATAGGTTGTTATATTTAGGATTGTTTTTTATTTTTATTTATTTTTTATTAAAAATATTATTATATATTAATATATTATAATGTCATTTGTAGAGAAATTTTCAAAAGAATTTTCAAAAAATTTAATAATAAATGATATAAAAAAAAATATAAGTGTAATATTACAGGAAGAAGATTTTATAAAATCCTTAGATGATAATCAAGATTGTTATAAATTAATTGAAATTATCATGGACAATCTAAGAATGGAAGTATTAAAAAAAGATGTAGATAATGATATAAAAATCGCGTATAATTTTGTTATCGGTAGTGGTATTCAGGTATTTAAAAATTTAAACAAAACGTTAACTGATTTGGAAAATGAAATTATAACTAATAAAGGAGATGATCATGCAAAATTAAAATATAAAATATTGAAAAGTTTATGGGATTATGCATTTAAATTATATAAAAAAAATAATTGTAAAGATTATATAGTTGAAAAATTAAGTTATAAGAATAATTTAAATGAAGATTCAGATGATTCGGATGATGAAATAGATGATAAATGTCTTGATGATATTCTAAAATCATTTGGAAATTCAAAAATAGATAAATCAGATAATATAATAGATGATAGCATAATGAGTGATGAATATGATGAATTATTTGGTGAAGGGTCTGAATCAATTGGAGATAATGATTTAGAAAGAGATAATGATTCAGAAACAGATAATGATTCAGAATCAGATAATGATTCAGAATCAGATTTTGATACTGGTAATATGAAATTAGATGATGATGACAAATTAGAATTTGATATGTCTGAAATTTCTCAAACATCAGAAACCGAAACTTCACAAGATGATAAACCTACTGAAATTTCTCAAACATCAGAAACCGAAACTTCACAAGATGATAAACCTACTGAAATTTCTCAAACATCAGAAACCGAAACTTCACAAGATGATAAACCTACTG
>JACCDO011679362.1_pt1 | contig 13015 bp, 13 predicted proteins | sample 7446101 | NCBI WGS metagenome assembly JACCDO01 (sample SAMN15323440, study PRJNA562643) | freshwater metagenome | isolation source: river surface water | place: USA:Blue River Watershed | collected 2017-08-16
AAAGTGTGGCGACAAAGTCGCCACTTTCAACTCTGTTCCTGCACCACCTCCATTTCCACGACTGTTTGTTCCGTTTGCTCCAGTAATTAATGTATTTGCATTGGCACCATTACCACCTACACCATACGTTATGTCGGATTCTGAAATGCTGGAAGAAGTACCAGCTCCACCTGTTCCACCTACACTCGCAGAAGGTCGATTATTTCCTTGTGCTGATGCACCTCCACCACCAGCTCCACCACCGTTAGAACCTCCTCCATTTCCTCCAAGTGCCGCAGATACGGACCCATCTTGTGCCAACCCTCCAACACCATATCCACCAGGTGTCTGATTCTGGGTTCGACTTCCACCACCACCGCCGCCACCTAATGCAGTTATACCATTAAATTCAGAGGAATTTCCAGATGAGCCTGGAAGATTTGTGCGATTTGTTAGACCACCTGCACCTCCATCACCCCCTGCACCTACATTAATAGTATAGGTTGTTCCAGAAATCACTGCAATATTCCCTATTAATACCATACCTGCACCTCCACCACCTCCACCACCAGTATCATATCCATTTCCGCCGCCGCCACCACCACCCACAAGCAGGTACTCCACTGTTGTTACATAGGCAGGTGCAGTCCAGGTATTCGCGCCTGTTGTAGTAAAAAAAGTCCTAGTAAAATCGTAGGTTGTATCAATGGAATCCGTTATGGCCGCCACCGATGTTCCTACAGCATTCGATGCAGTTATAGAAAGTGTATACGAAGTTCCATTGGTTATCCCTGAAACAATAATGGGCGAGGAACTACCCGTTGCAACAATCCCTTCGGGAGAACTTGTAACTGTGTACCCATCCACGGTCGTATTTGTGGGTGCATCAAAAAACAGAATAATTTTACCATTTCCAATAATTGTAGTGAGATTTGTAGGAGCATTGGGTACAACGAGTTCAGATGGTACTATGGGAACAGGAACGCTTGCAACATAGGCTTCTCGTTCTGCCTCGGTAGTTTCAATTCGTCCTGCCTCCGATTTAATGTAAAGGGATGCAAATGTAGCTCCCTTTCCCTGCACTCCACCATCCAATCGAATCGCATTCCGTAGACCAAGCTGTAAATCTGTTTCTTGTATGACTTTGTCTGCATAAATAACACGTTGCCCACGTCTACGTGTTGTATCGGACGCAGAGGGTGGCAGAGACATTTGTTAGGAGTTCCGAAAAAAAGCAAAAACACTCCATAAAGAATATGTCTGTAGTGTTTCTCTTTCATCGTGATTTACGACTCGTAGACCACGGTGGTCTCGAGGCAGTTGCCGAATTCCTACAAGCATACCGTAAGGAATCTCCCGATAAAGAGGAACTTCACGTTATCCCATTATTTGTCTTTACTCCCCAACAGGTATCCCGCAATCCCTACAAATCACTCCCCTCGATCCAATTCATGATTGATTCGCTCGAGGATTTGGAGGAGGATGTAGGGAATTCAGGAGGCGTTCTGCGATTCGCCTATGGCGACACCGTCGAAGTCCTGAAGGGTATAAAGGATCTTGTGGCTATCTTTGAAACCCGTGATTATACACCGTTCGCCAAGAAACGCGAAGAGGATATTCGAGTATGGTCAGAGAAATCAGAGGTCTTCTATGAGGCCGTGGATGACTCGTATTTGACAGCACCCGGTACAGTTTTGAACGGAAGCAAAAAGACCTTTCAGAAGTTTACGCCTTTTTGGGAGGCAGCCAAGAAGCGACCGGTTGCCAAACCGCGACCTACTCCTCGACTACCCTGGAGCAAACAAGGTGTACCCCATGAGGTATCTTTGGCAGAAATGCGGCGTCGCTTAGTTCCTACAAGACTCGCCGAAGTACAACGAGGTGGTCGCAAGGAGGGCCTAAAGACCCTCGCGGCAATCCCACGAAACTACACGGAAACTCATGACCGCCTGGATGCTCCTACATCCCACCTTTCTGCTCATAACCATTTTGGAACTGTGAGTATTCGCGAGGCGTATTGGGCCACGGGACAAGATGCCTTCAAGCGTCAGCTTTATTGGCGAGACTTTTATGGACACATTATGGCTGCATTCGAGGATTTATATGGTGTAGGAGTATGGGAGTTTCAGGCACCTACTAAATGGCGTAAGGGAGAGAAAGAGATTTTTACGGCGTGGTCCAAAGGGGAAACGGGTGTTGAATTGGTGGATGCAGGAATCCGTGAAATGTTGCGGACAGGATTTATGCACAACCGTGCCCGTATGGTTGTCGCCTCGTGGCTCATAAAAGACAAAGGGGTTGCCTGGCGATGGGGAGAACGTTTCTTTGCCCAACATTTGGTAGACTATGATCCCGCCCAGAATATGATGAATTGGATTTGGGTCGCCTCAGTCTTACCGTTTGCTTCGGCACCCTTCCGTCGACATGATCCTGATCGCAGTGCAGAACGGTTTGATCCCGACAGAGTCTACAGAAATCGATGGCTCAAATAGAATGCAGACTAGGCTTTCCATGCCACTAAAATCAGTGGTATGGGAAAGCCTAGTCTATAATTATTTTTCTCCAATCTTAGTAGATTGGAGAAAAAATAATGCAGACACGACGATCTTCGCGTAAGAGATACTCTCAGAGACTATCCAAACGGCAGACATTGCGTAAGTCGCAAAGACGTTCTCTACAACAATCTAGATTCCAAAGATCCAAACAACCATCCCAAAAACTGTCCTCACGTTCATCACGCACCAAATATCCTACTCTGGAAGATGTACTTACCTTCTTCTTCAATGCAGGAGCTCATGAAATACGCAAAAAGGAACCTTCCTATGTCGCCCCGACTGCCGCAGAATTTCTACACGAACTCAAATCGACCCTAAACTCCACAAAATCGTTTCGGGGCGGCTCCAACGAGAACAACCTTGAACTCTTCATGACAAAGTTAGTTGGTGCAAGTGTTGGAACCTTTGATACATCCTGTAATACTTTACTGTCCTATTTTGCAATTGTTGTATGGGCATCGTTTTTCTACACTCTCGCCGTTTCCTACTTCCAATTCCCTGAATCCATGTTGCTAAGTGCATTTGGAAATCCTGTATATGCATTTCTAGATATTCTACAGGGTCGTTTGGGTTCTGGTGCAGGTCCCTTTCAACAGATGAAAAATCGAGTTCGTACATTTGTAGAATCCATGTTGCCCAATATTTCTCCCATGGTAGGAACAGGTATCCAACAATCAATTCTCTTTATTATCAACTCCCAAGCCTATGTACACCTAGTGGAAAGAGGATTGGCGTGTCTTCTACTGGTCTTGGGAGATCAAACATGTTCGGCACGCTGTGGAGAAGTCCGATTATAGATCCATATCCAATTCCTCTTGCATTTTTGACAGCATTCGAAAGGGATCCAATTCTGGATCATTCTGAGTATTCCTATATTCCAACATATATGTATATGTGTCATCCGAATTAATCTCAATACTATTATTACGGATTGTATATACATACACCATTTGATGTACTGGATTTACACCTATAATCGTTCCATCCAAATAAATCCCACGAGGCCTACAATATGCATCAATGATGTTATACATCATTGATACAGCACCATGAAAATATTCAATGGTTGAATAAAATTCGCCATTCGTATTCACTTGCCATCCAGCATATACCACTAAATTCTGTAAATGCCGATACGTTTCATTGGATCCTGAAAATCGCGGTAATTCTTCCATGGGATCTTCCCAAAATCGATCAAAGTATTCAGGAACCAGATCTTCACACGAAGACACATCAACATGTCTCATCCATTCATTGAATTCAGCGACATATTGTCGAGGAATACGGAGATCGGTTCGTACGTGAAAATGAGACACCATTCTTATACTTCTTGTATGATGAATACCGTCAATCAAATTTCCAATCCCATAAAAAATTGAAATAATATTGTGTATTGATGTAGGATAGGTGTACCTCAAGTGCCATTCCTTTCCTGCTTCCTTTCCTGCTTCCTTTCCTGCTTCCTTTCCTTTCTTTCAAAATGTCCAACACCTCCAATATGTTTCCTCAGTGCATGACCGAAGTTGTTCTCAATGCCATTCTCGACAAGAGTATTACACCTGGTGTGTACAAGACACTCTTTAGTTGGAATACTGAGCTATCCGAGAACATTCTGAACTTGTTAACAGAGCGAAAGAAGACCGCCTTCTTTGCTCTCAGGAATGGAAAAGGTGGAGATCCTGAGGTGTTGAAGGATCTCAGCGAGAACATGCACAAGGTGTTTGATGAGTTTGAGGGTGTATCTGCATTCCTCACCAAGGCAAAGTCAGATAATCCTGATGCGGTGTGTGGCTGTTCCAGTGTAAGTTGTACCGAGACTCATGCAGAATAATTCAACAACAAAAACTACCCAAAACCCTAAAAAACCCCAAACATTTTTGGGTTTTTAGAGTATGCATTTTAGGTTTGTGGAAAAGCTGTAAATATACCAAGCATGGAATATTTACATTTAAGCAGTTTTACATTTATTTCTTACTCTTTTTCTTCTTGTCGTCTTCGGCGAGCAGGGAAGCAGCAGCGGCTTCAGCAGCAGCAACCGCGGCGGCATCAGGGAGAGCCATGGCGGCTTTCTTAGCCTCCTTTTCAGCTGCCTTCTTACGGAGGCGTTCCTGTACAACACGACGACGCTCAGAACCTTCATTACCAGTGGCTTTGGCCGAGGAAGACAGGAGTTCACCAAGGTTGCCAAAGATGGCATTGAAGGCCTCGTTCTCCGAGAACTCCTTCATGAGCTCCTCGATTTCAGCAATGATCTCTTCACGCTTGATTTCACCCCGCAGGAACTTGGTCTGCAACTTCTTAGCAATGCGTTGTGCGGCACTCATCAGACGTTCAGGATTCTTCGTAAACACCTCTTGTAAGTATTCGAATACCTTGCCAGGATCCTGAGTTTCCAACATCTCAGGAGAAATACCGAATTCTTCGGGTTTGAACTCCTCGGCGAGCTCACGGGCCATTTTGGCAATGTGGCCCTTGTAGAGACGCTCAGGGATCTTGAAATCAGGCATTCCCTTGCCAGCACCCATTCCTTCAAACAAACCTGCCATTCCCTTCAGCTTCTCAAAAATACCGCCCATAGCTGCAAAAGGATTGGCATCGCCTGCATCCCCTGCACCACCTGCAGCACCACTGACACCTGCGGCATCCTTCAGATTCTTCATCATATCTTCCATACTCTTCTTGAACTCCGCATCCTCCCAGAAACCATCACCCTCAGTTTCATCGGCGGCCGACAAAAGAATCAGAGAACTCATGTAATTCCAGATGGCAGTCTGAGTCTTCTTGCTCACCTCCTTCCACAGTTTTGCAGTAATAACAACACCTGGGAGAACCTCGTGTCCCGCTGCAAACAGAGCCTGTTCCCGCATAGCTACCAACATAGCCTTGCCCTTGTAGAGATCACGGTACTTCTGGAGTAGTTCTTCTTCAGGAAGGGCTTTGCAGGCCGAAATTGCCGGACCCAATTCCGGATAGGTTCCCTCGAGATCCTCAACAAACTGTGCAAACGTGGATTGAAATGTAGGGGTCGCCATTTAGTTCTGGGAGATATTTCGAAATAGGTGTGATACCGCGGAGAAAAAAATGAAACGCCGTATAACACAAGGACCGGTTGTGCGGATACTCTATATCATCATTCCATTCATCATTCCATTCATCATTCCTTTCAATATGAATTCTATTGTTCCTTTCGTTTATGGTGTCTTCGCCTCATACACTGTGTATACTATTTCTAAATACCAGGTCCTCCTGTCCTACAGCTATGTTATGGGAGACAAATATACGATGAATACCACTATGAAGAACTATAAGAATGTTGAACTAGTAAACAAGGAGTCTCTGGAAAACAAGGGATATATGATTGATGTGAAAAACATGCCTGGATGGTTATTTAAGTATAGTACTGAGATTACTATCTCCAAGAACAATCCTGGAAACTATGTGGAAGAGTATGATCTGCTAGAGAAGGCTATGCACGAGTCTGACTTTCATGTGACATATAGGAAGGATGATAAGGTAGAGGTGCTGTATCTCAATGATAAGCCCGAAAAGTCAGATTAAGTTGGTCAATAACACAAGGTAAGTATAGTTTTTTGATTCTGTTGGAAATTCTGAATTACCAATAGAATTCGTTTGGGATTTTGAATTACATACCCGCAGCTTTCTCTGCGAGAGCAACAATCACCTTACAATAGTTCCAAATGGCCCGTTTGTTAGCATCACTCATAGTTGTCCAGTGGCGGGCAAAGATAACATAGGCAAATGCATATTCAGAAAACTCACCATTAAGCATTGCATTTGCCTGACTCATCAGGGCATCATCGTCCTCCTCCTTGACGGGCTTGGCAAAGTCAGGATAAATGTACTCCATAAATCCAGAATGAATCAGCTTAGGGTTAACTTTCTTGAGTGCCTTGAGTGCACTCAGGGCCTTGACAAGGTCCTTCTCCTCAGTATAAGTCTGGGAGAGTTCATCCACAAAGTCAATCAGCTGGGTATTGAAAGCAGACAAGGCCATTCTTACAGAATCATTGGATTCGAATCTTTAGATATTTACCTTATCCTTTGCGTTGCGGTGCAGAAAACTCCATATCACGGGATTTAGAATATGCCTCAAAGTCTTTCAGGAGTTTCTCTTCTTTGGCAGATCGTTGTGCAGGAGGTGCACTATGCCCTCCTCCTACACTCCCTACACCACCTGGTCCTGTAGGAACAGATACAAGAGATTCGAAATTGCGTACAATAGGATTGTATCCCCGCTCGGATGTAAAGGTATCATTTAAGAACGAATATCCATCGGACCAACTCGAACCATCCATTTCCCCGTGCCAAGCCTGAGGACCCTCCATTTCTGAACCCGCCAAAACAGGAGGCGACTGTTTCGAATCTCCTTGAGTATTTGCACTAATTGGTTCGGGCAACTTAGAGGATGGTGTTGGTACTGTAGATACCGTCGCTGAATATGTAGGAACACCACCGCCTTTTGAACCGCCTCCTGTACTTCCTACATCCATCATACGACGTTCTGCCAACCAGCTGTTTACTGCAGATGGACCAATACGAGGGGACGATTCGCCTTGCACAATTAGGGTCGGAACACTCTTCAACCATGCCGGGAGAGGGGGGCGTGAAGGCGATGGATCCACACAAAGAAAGCGTATTTCCCTCGCATAGGGTGTCTTGGAAAGTTCTTCAAAAAACGCTTGGCAAAAGCGGCATTTCTTGCTGAAATAACAGACGTGCATACCTTGAACCTACAGTGGATTTTACGATTTTTGATTGGCCGCGCCAGGCTTGAAATGACGATAATCCAACCGCCTTGGCGGTTGGAGATTTCCATTAATTCAAGACTGGTTGAGAAACCAGAGATTGAAAGTGTTGCGACTTTGTCGCCACTTTCAACTCTGGGCCGCGCCAGACTTGAAAATGACGAGGTGCAGAAATTTGATACGTAGAAGGTCTGGAACAAAGGAAAGGTATACCCGTTATAGAGCCATGTTTCACGAATATTCAGAGTCCGGTCCTTTCCTGCTAGGCAACACAGTGCATAAACTAGGTGCACGGTTTCGTCTTGCACCCAGCAATGTCGTAGTTGCCAATACCATTCGTCGTCAGGTTATGTCCGCGGTAAAGACTGTGGGATTCCGTACAGAACCCGCGGAATCCTCCGAAGTTGTCATTGAAACTAATACGACTCCACTCGTGAATGAGATGTTGGCACATCGGATTGGTATGATTCCTATTCGTGCTGACCCTGCGACATTTGATCCTGCTCGGTTCGAGTTTCGAATTGCCAAGGAAAATGCGGACAAGTCTATGGTAAGTGTATCCGCTGCGGATTTCCAGGTGATTGAACGGGATCCCGCTAATCCTCTTGATGAGGGAACTGTGCTTCCTACAGAATCCTTCTTCCCTCCCGATCCAATTACAGGTGAAACCGCACTCATTACTCGACTGCGTCCTCAATGGAATCCCATTGCATCCAATGAGAAACTGGTACTACGGGCACGTGCAGCTGTTAGCAGCGGAGCCGAAAACAGCCGGTGGTGCCCCGTAAGCCAGTGTTCCTACGAATACACGCGGGATGAGAATCCAGAACGGATTGATGCCATGTTCCAGAATTGGGTCGTGGTATCCAAAAAGATCAACAATGTCGCCGAACTCGGCGAGGATCGTCTGGATGAACTACGACGTGAATACAACACTATGGAGATTCAGCGGTGTTTCCGTGTCGATGAACGGGGCGAGCCCAACGATTTCACATTCTACGTAGAGTCTGTTGGAGTTCTGCCTGTTCCAGAGATCATCGCCCAGGCAATTCAGGCAACTGTCGATCTCCTCTCGAAATACCAAGATCTCGATGGAGATATTCCAGAGGGTGTTCAGATTCAACCGGCCAACACACGGTTCCCTGCAATTGATCTGATCTTTACGAATGAAAACCATACACTCGGAAATCTCCTACAGCACTACCTAGTTGCCAATCATATTGATGGAACCGAAGAGCCCAAAATTACCTTTGCGGGCTACAAGGTTCCCCATCCGCTCAAAAAGGAGATGGTACTTTGTGTAGGAATTGATGAAACGGATACGGAAGTGTCTATGCAGACGGCACGGTTTGTAGTGGCCAAGGTAGTCCGGCATTGCAAGGAGATCTTCAAGGGGCTGTTGGCCGATTGGAAACGCTCCCTGGGACAACCAGAGGAACTAGAACAACCTGAAGCCCCTTCTATGACCATTGAAGCTGAGGAAAAACCTGTACAATGAGTAAAATGGAGCCACTAATGCTTGCTTACATTGCATTTGCAGTATTGTTGTTAATAGCAACAACAATGTATCTGTTTCCCCGGTTTTTGGTTCAAAAGACACATATGGAAGGATTTACAACTATTGCCCTGAATACCACGGACTTTCCCAAATGTGTTGCACGGGACGCAGATGCCCAACAGCTCCTCGCAGCCTTACATGCTGCCGCAAAAACCCAAGACACTCTCGGAGATTACGATGAATTCAAACTCATTGTTCAGAAACTCCTATGCATGGACGCCGATATAACTTCACTTGGCCAGGGAGAGTATGCATCCCTACAACTCCCCTTTGCTACCCTGCATGATATGGAGCCCGTTGGAGTGTTTGTGGGACGTTGTCTGAAGAACGCGGTAAAACAACGGGATCTCGATCTCACTTTCGACAAGTATAATAAAAGGGGGCTAGAACTTCTCAACAATCTGTGTTCCAACAGCAATAACAAGGCATGGGCTATAACCATGTTTGACGGTATCGTGAATCGCACACAAAAGAATATTGCGGCGGTATGCCTGAAGGAACGGGCATCCATGGACATCCCTGCCGGTGTTAGGGATCCTGCTTATCATATAGAAGGTGATGTTGCGAATCTGAGTCCTTATCAAAATACAGCAAATATGTATAAATTTATTTAAAAATTGATTAATGTGTGTTTTAGGATAGACACGTTTATAAAATGCATCGTACATCATGTGAATTCTGTAATGAAAGGGCAACTCATGGATTCAAAGGTAAGGAGAAAAGACGATGCAAAGTTCATAAAGAAACAAATATGGCTGATTTAAGATACACAATATGTCAATATGTAGATTGTATTATACAGTCTACATACGATAAAGAAGGAGGCAAGGGTCGTTTCTGCAAAGCACATGCTGAACCAGGGATGATAGATGTTAAAAGTAAAAGGTGTATACATGATGGATGCGATACAATACCTCATTATGGTAAAGAAGAAGGAAAAGCTCTTTTCTGTAAAACCCATGCAGAACCAGGAATGATAGATGTAAAACATATACGGTGTTATTATACTGGATGTGATACACGGGCATCATATGATAACGAAGGTGGTAAAGGTAAGTTCTGTAAAGCCCATGCAGAGCCAGGAATGATTGATATCATATCAAAACAATGCGAACATTCACAGTGTAATATATGTCCTACATATGATAAGGAAGGTGGAAAGGGTCGATTCTGTAAAACACATGCTGAACCAGGAATGATTGATGTGAGAAACAAAAAGTGCGAGTATATAGGTTGTGATACAATACCGGTTTATGATAAGGAAGGTGGAAAGGGTCGATTCTGCAAAATACATGCAGAACCAGGAATGATTGATGTGAGAAACAAACGATGTGAAAATTTAGGATGTGATACAATACCTCATTATGGTAAGCGAGATGGTAAAGCTATTTTCTGTAAAACCCATGCGGAGCCAGGAATGGTTAACATCATGTCAAAACGATGTGAACATCCAGGATGTGATACAGGACCTATTTATGATAACGAAGGGGGGAAAGGTCGTTTCTGTAAAACTCATGCTGAACCAGGAATGATAGATGTAAAACATATACGATGTGAGTATCGTTATTGTACAGCACGTTCATATTATGGTTTACCGGGTCATAAACCGTCTGTTTGTACACAGCATCGTAAACCAGGAATGCTTCGAAGACCATCAGCAAGATGCAAACATCCAAACTGTAAAGAATCGGCTTTGTATGGAAAAGATCTGGAGCCCCGTCGATGTGAAACCCACAAGCTCGCAGATGATCAGAATCTTATAGAACAAGAATGTGTAAGCTGTAAACTTCCAATGGTGCTAAACACCGATAATCTCTGTGAACTTTGTGATCCAAAGGCTTTTGAAAAGGCTGCATTGGCAAAGCAAAGACGTGTTATGGCCTATCTGGATGCAAATGATCTCACTGGAACATCTACAGATCGAATTATAGACGGAGGTGTTTGTGGAAAAGAGAGACCAGATCGTACATTTGAACTTGTAGATCGCGTAATCATTGTAGAAGTAGACGAAAACCAACATCGTGATAGAACCTGTGAATGCGAACAGACGCGAATGGTGAATGTTTCGCAGTCCTTCGGCGGTCTACCAACCTTCTGGATACGATTTAATCCGGATGAATACAAGCCATCACGCATTGGAACACAACAAAAAACCTTGAATGATCGTCTAAAAACACTTGTCAAAACCCTTCAGCACACCTTGACAAACACAGAGAAACCACAAGCATTCGTTCAAGTTCTTCATCTGTATTTCAACGGATGGAAGGAATCACATGCGAACCTATGGGAAGTACTGGTTCCATGGGACTAGATATACCTAAGATTGATTAAAAAGTTTAATACGTCTTAGAATTAATTAATGTTTAGCAATACCCAGGATACAGCAGGCCAATCAGAATGGCAAGTCCCAGTATTTGCCAGATGCTCTTGGCGGGCTTGACTGCAGGAACCAAGGCGACCAACACAGTGTTCCACAGCCATTTACCAGCCAGCAGAATCAGACCCATCATAACAACCAGAGTCAGTAGGGCAACCAAAAAGGCACGACCCATACTATCGCCACCACTTTGGAAGTTTTCAGTCCGGGGTAAGACAGCATCAAAGGCTTTTCCAAGAGTACCACCGATCATTTTTCTACTTCCAGGTGAATATTTTACACCAGGTGTTATTTGGACCCCTGTGAACCACCGTCGCCAGGAACGAGGCGAATATAATCGCTCACCTTGGCCGCCCGTTGTTCTTGCAGATATGCAACTAACTGTTCCGCTTTTGCCTCATCTCCCCCAAAAAACTCCTTGCAATGCTTCTTCAGATAGTCTTCGTTAATGGATTCCTTGGTCGCACGGGACAACCGTACGACGGCTCCCTTCGATACATTGAGCTGTCCTAGATTGTTTGTCTGCATAATACGCATGATCATGTCTTTTAGAGCTTTGGACGTCGTACGACGTTGTTTGAGTTCTGCGTTCAGTGTTGCCATTTCATCCTGCAAAGCCATACACCGTTTCAGCAATCCAGGAAGTTCCTGTGTACTTAGACCTGCATCAGAGGGAACAAGAGACATGATTGCCAACCTTAGATTTCCCTACGGTTGAAATCTCTAAATATCCTCTGCGGCCCCCAATAATGGAGGAATCCGGTTTGAAAACAACCAAGGAAATAACCAATGAGACAAAGGAAACAAAGGAAACAAAGGAAATTCCGGTACCAAATGGGCAGGAAGTGGATATCCTACTGACAGGTGTAACGGGGTTTGTAGGCCGTTTTGTTCTTCATCATTTGTTGGAAACCCAGCCCTCTTTTCGCATTGCCGTTATCATTCGGGCTTCCGGTAAAAAAACGGCATCCCAGCGATTCCATGAGGAGATTGTGGGATCTACACTCTTTGCAACCTTCCCAGAAGCTGTTAAACGCGTCCTTGTTATTGATGCTGCCATTGAGAATCTAGAACATACTACACTAATTCTCTCCAAGGCACACCGAATCATTCATTGTGCCGCCAATGTCAAACATTACGATCCCTATGAGGCCCTGGAACGCGACAATGTCCACAATGTCCGGCGTATTCTACGAGTTGCTGAAGATTTGTCTTGCGACACTCTTACTCTTCTTTCCACATGTTATGTGCATCCTCGATCCGCCCAAGAAAGGCCTCCAGAACGTGTCAAGGGTGATCGCGACGATTTCTACAATGACTATTGCTATACCAAATGGTTAGGAGAAGAGGCGGTCCATTCTGCCAAAACCCGTATTCCCTACATTGAAATCCTCCGTCTAAGCTGTGTAGGTGCACCGATTCGCCGCGACTTAGCCGTACATCCCTGTGCAGCCCAGGCACACCTTGGGATTGCATCTCTGGCGTTCCGTGGCTATCTCGAAGGTCTAACCTACCGCCCTTCTGCCCGCATTAGTACTATTCCTGTAGATGTTGTTGCCGCTGCTATTGTTGCAAAACGAGAGGGAGAGGGTGTAGGAATCCAGCAAATCTGTGCACCTCCAACAGCAGTCCCCTATCATATCCTTTTGCCAAAGTTCTGTTCGATTCTTCGGGACGATTATGGTATGGAATCTTTTCTTGGAAAGGCACGAGAAGATACCAGCGAAGTTGCATTACCCTGGTGGAAACAGATCGCCTACAGAGGATTTCAGAAAGGTAG
>JACCDO010994278.1_pt1 | contig 13013 bp, 10 predicted proteins | sample 7446101 | NCBI WGS metagenome assembly JACCDO01 (sample SAMN15323440, study PRJNA562643) | freshwater metagenome | isolation source: river surface water | place: USA:Blue River Watershed | collected 2017-08-16
CTGTTACCTGGACATTTCGGCCTCTCGTCCTCTAAATTCCTGGCAATGAAACCGCCAAACTTGGAAAGTGCACGACCCATTCTTAGATTTGGTCAACTCCACAATGACGACGGGGTACGGTATCTATTAAGAGTTACATAATTTGCCTAAAGGCTATCGAGCAGTGCTCAATTTGAAAATAGTTCCCAATCATCAGGGTCGCCGCCGATTGAGGCAATTTAACTTTGAACCTTTACTTCTAATGCCAATTTATAGGGCGTTTGCGGGCTAAGGGCTTGTCCTCTCAAATCGGCAAGCTTAGACTTAAGATACTTATTTAAATCATAGTGGGAATATGACTCTAATTTAAGTGTTATGACACATTGCATTTGAGACTGATTAGATTGAGGACTATAATCTCTTGCTTGTGCAAAATTCTTACCTAACTGTCCAAGAGATATAAGTTCACGATAAAATTGATGCTCCTGTAACCCTAGCACAAATTTATCTTCAAATTTAGAGGCCTCAAAATAAATAGCCGCCCAATCATATTGGGCGTACTGCCGACCATTTTTGTTAGGTACATCAGAATTGTCAATAAATACTAGTTCTTGACACTGTCGCAGATCGCCCATTCTTTCCTTAATTGCTTCTGCGACTATTTTTTGCTTGAACCAGTCTAGGTCCCATTCTACGTAAGCAATATTACTTTGTACGCATAATGTAACACATAATGCTACGAATATTTGCTGCATCAATTTGTAAGTATTAAAATGTATTATTTTCAATAATCTAAACATCCAGCATATTAGGAATGGTAACATCACACTGATTGTTGATGCATGGCGCTGTTGAAAAGCTATTAAACTTGGCACCTTGCCCACGGCCATGTAAGGAAGCAAAGTCAAAAGAGTTATAGTAAACGCCGTAATAAATCCTAAAACAACCTGAAATAACCGCCAAATATCCCGTGGTTTTGAATCATCTCCCACATCTTTTTTTCGATAATAGTATTGATAAATTCCTATTGCTATTAAAGTTATAAACAGGCTAATGGCGGTTAGAGTCGGCACAGAGTGCACTTCGACAATTCGACTGATAATCACCGATCCGACATAATTGGACGATGTATTAATCGTTGGGAGGATGATGCGGAGTAAATTTGTTACACTCCATGCGTTATAATTACTGTAAATTCCGTATGGTTTTGGCGCAGAGGCAACTGAATAAAAAATCAATATTATTAATAACAAAAGCGTCCAATAGTTTCTATCGTTTCTTCTAATAATAACAAGATATACTGGGACCAACAATATCTGTAAAAACGAAAAAGACTGCGCATAAAAAGATATATAACAAAGTAACAATCCAATTAAACAAAAAATATTTTGTGGTCTATCTTTAAAAGAGCTAAATAAAAGCAAATTTCCAGAAGAGAAGCACGCCATGTAAACATAATAAGGCATTATAGAAATTTCTGGTGTTAGCTGACATAATGGCAATGCACAAAATACAGTTGCGCAAATTAATGACACTAACAAAGATTCTTCAAATACGTTGCTAAGTATCGTAAAAATTGAATACGTGGACACAAATATTGCCCAAAAAACGACAATTTTAGACCCCCATATCGGATCTGAAAATGCCTGAACAATCTCAAATAGTTTTATGGGAAAAGGCAGGCCCGCTTGCGTTAATGCCCACGAGATAGTTGCGAAATCGTCGCGGCTCAGGAGATGATACCATAATCGCCCATCCCAATAAACGCCGCGATTTAAAACTAGCTGAATATGACAGCACGTGCAAATACCTAATACCAGCAACAGGTAATCGCCAATAAATATTGATTCTCTTCTTGGGCTCAAACTAAGTCTAACCTCTTTAAGTCACATAATTTGTATTTTAGAAATCTTTGATGTTTCTAATTATTTTTAGAATTCAAATAAAAAATTCATTTTGTAAAATACACAGAATATCCCAAAGGATCGTCTGCAGAATTTAATCGTAAGTAATCAAAGAGATGCGCCAAAATAAACGTAGGGAGCAACATAAACAGCGCGGTAAAAATCGAAAAAATTAGCCAAATGCACAAATGAAAGCGGGAAAAGCTCCATTTCCTACCTTTTAATGAGAAAATAACACGCATAACTATAGCTAAAAGTTTATGATAGATCACAGCCCAATCAGAACCACGAGCTTCTATTCGAATACTTTCAAATTGCTCAAAAAGTCGCTGCAACGCCGTTGGGGTGAATCGAAAGTAATCGTGAGGAATATAATGGTAACGAGCCGCCCATGGCACAGTCAATAATCCTGTTCCACCCTGCTTCAATACCCTTTGTATCTCGGATATAAACTTCTCTGGATTGGGGACATGCTCCAACACTTCTGTACACAAAACATGACTCACAGACCCATCGCTAAGCGGCAATTTTTCTCCATCAAATAATAGTACGCTAGGAGACTGATACTTAAAAGAATTTCTATCTTTAGTGTCGACGCCCACATACCCTCGTTCTTTAAATAAAGATTGATATGGCATTTCACCACATCCGATATCGTAAACGCACTGATCACATGTCTTAGCAAATGATTTAACAGCGGTGAGGACTGTTCGAACTTGAAAATCAAGGACTAACCGTAAAATAAAAAATACTTTCCCCCCACTCGGTGAAATATGTCTTAATGGCTGAAATTGCTCAGTGATATACCCCTCATTCTGATTTACTTCGATCATTTAACCCCCAGGTTTAAACCCAATAATAGCTTGATTGCCAACAGGTAATGGTAAAAGGACCTCAGAAAATGCTTTGAAGCGCGAAATTTTTGATTTGATGACTTTCGGTATTGGAGCCAACTTTAACCAATAACTTACTGGATAAGCATTGATAATTGGGTTTACCGACACATCTACAAAGCCTGATTGTTCAAATAAACGACGAGCACTAATTGGCGAAAAAAGTTGTAAATGCTCAATATCAAAAATGGGGGACCTGCGTCCTAAGATCCGATTAAGAGCACCTTTGCGATTATGGCCAACAAAATACGCGGCTCCACCGGGTTTTAACAGCTCAAAAATCTGTTTTGTCACTGCTAGAGGGTTTTGCAGATGTTCCATAGTCTGAAAACAGGTAATTAAGCTAAAACTATTCGGCTTAAAATCTGCCCCATTAAAAAAACCCGACTTAATCAAGGGTTGAATTTCGGGAGAAGCGAGTGCTATTGGGGCTTCCGAAGGTTCCACTCCTTGAATTTGTTCAAATTCATATTCTTTAAGGCGTGCTAAAAAAGCGCCCTCACCAGTCCCTATATCCAATGCTCCTATATAATCGGGCAGGCGTTTTTTTATATTCTTTAGGTTTTTAGCATATGTTTTACTAGCAAGTATGGCCTCTATACCGCTATCAAAAGATGCTTCTTTATATGAGGCTTCCAAAAAGGAATGATCAAACATAGGGTTCGCATATATTAGGTCACAATTGCGACATCTTGCCAAACGTAGATGCATATACTCTGGTACCTTACGTGATGCAAAAGCATATTGATCCAGAGCTGCGATATCAAAATTAGCTTCAAGATAAAGCTTGCTATATTCGTCAGTTTTGCAAATCGGGCACTCTCGTTTTTGCTCTGTTGCTGCCGGACTATGATGCATGATTCGTATGCCCCAATCTTAAATCAAATAATCATCTGATAAAAATTTTATGCACTGTAGCGTTCTTTTATTTTTTTTGCAATAAATTGCTCTATCTTATCACTATCATCAATAACAGTATTACCCACGATGACTCGCCTGCGAATGTACTTTGGTCGCGACTTTGCTTCTTCGAGAATTTTTGATACATAATCACCCAGAACTCCAATTGCACCTAAGTTTACGCCACCAAGCAAAAGAACAAGCAAAATAATTGTCATTACACCAGGCGGGGACGCATTTGGACTCAGCAAGTAATGCACAAAATAAAATATGCTTAATAAAATTGACGCCAAAAACATCATACTTCCTGCAGCTTGAATATACGATAAAGGCTTCGAAGAAAAAGAAAAAATGGCTTTTTTAGCCCACCAAATATTTTTCGATAATGAATTGGTAGTTTTACCAAACATGCGCTCAGGTCTAACGTATGGGATTCCTGTTTGTTTAAACCCTACCCAGGCTCGTAGCCCTCTCAAAAAAACATCATGCTCAGGGAATCTAAGTATCTGCTCGATTACCCTGGAGTCCATAAGGGAAAAATCTCCGGCATCAAGCGGAATATCGACTTCCGCCAACTTCTTAAATACCCTGTAAAAAAATTTGTAGGCAATTTGCATAAAAAAGGTTGCTTCTCGTTTTACACGACGCCCATATACTACCTCAAACCCCTTTTCCCACTGTTCAATGAATTGAGGGATCAATTCAGGAGGATCCTGCAAATCACCGTCCATTAACACTGCAGCCTGACCAGAACAAATATTGAGACCACTCAAAAAAGCCGATTGCGAGCCAAAATTACGGGAATGAGTAATACCAATTACGTGAGGATCTAAATGGCAGAGCTTTGTTATAACATCTTCATCACTTGTCGGACTACAATCATTCACAAAAATGATTTCATAATCGTATCCAGTTTTTTTAAACATCTCCGTGAGACGATGGTGCATTACTGGAATAGCCTCATGGTCACGATAACATGTTATGATAGCGGAAATTTTCTTGGGTTGTACTCCTTGAGAACTATAACGCAATATTTCCTTCGCGTCTTTTTCCCATTGTGCCGTTAACTCCAAGCCCTCCAAAACAGAAGTACGGGCGCGCCATCCAAGATATTTCTCAGCTTTAGCGGGATTTCCAACCCATTGGGGCAAATCCCAGCTTCGATTACTCATAGTACCAAATTGAGGTGCTTCTGCTATCTTGAAAAGTTTTTGTGTCAAATCTGCAATATCCCGCAGCGTCGTACAAATCCCACTTGCGATATTGATCGATGCACCGGGAAAATGTCGAATATTTAGCGCCGCGCATACGAAAGCAGAATTGCAATCATCAATATAAACGAAATCTCGACTAATCTCTGGATTAACCAAGGGGGGATAAAGCCCCTTAATTCCCTCTTCCACAAGACGCGGAATTAGGCGATTTCGCTCTTCCCATGGACCATAAATAGAATACAATCTCAAATTAACAATTGGGAAATTTTTGACTTCACCGTAATGCCTTACCATGAGCGAAGCGGCGCCTTTTGTGGCTGCATAATCACTATTAGGCCTTAACTCGCCATCTTCAGGGGGGCGAGTACAATTAAGCCCATATTCAGATGAACTCCCCGCTTGAACAAAAGCCGTAACCCCAATAGCTTCTGCGGCTTTAATAAGATTTAGCAAACCTATGACATTGACACTGTAAATTCGATGAGCGTCTGACTGTCTTTCATAAGCACCGTAAGCAGACATATTAAATATAGTTTTAGGTCTCAATCGATTAAGAACCTGCTGCACTTGATGATAATCCGTTACATCTAATAATATAGGTTTTGACTTATGAGCAAGCAATCTCCATGCTGCATTCGGCTGGGAAGCTGTAACATAAACATCATTTCTAAGGTTTTTGAGACTAAAATATAATTTTGCCCCAATAAAGCCACTAGCGCCAATAATAAGAATCGGCCCTTCCAGCTGAAGTGCATTATTTTTCTCGGCAGTATTCCAAGTATCGCCAAAATGAATTTTATTGTACATCTTCCATCATTCCTTTAATCGTTATTGCAATCGATTTAGGATCAAGTCCGCTTTTTTCTTGGTGGAATAATTGATTTCCGTATTTACCGTCTGGATACCCCTTTGCAAATAGGGAACAAAACGATAATAGTTCACCGGATTTTGAAGCTAATATCATATTTGCTAGGTATTCTGCTACCCCACCCCTTTGAACATGCTCTTCTATAACAACCAATTTACGTGTTTTTTGTATACTTTGAATTAACTTATTAATGGCTCCAATAAGCGGGATTTCACTGACACCAAAAAAATCTATCGAGTACTCGGACAATATTCCACTTTTAAATACATTCGTGACTAAAGGCCCTAGAGCTACTACTGTACAGTCAGTACCGCTCTGAAGTTGCCTTAACCCACAATAGGGTATCGACGTAATGCTTGGATAACTCCCAGCTCCCAGCCGAAGATAACTTGGGCCTTCTCTTGCTATCATTTCTTCGCAAATAGATGGCACATCCTCACATGACAAAGGAATAAAGCAGCTCATATTAGGAAAGGAGGAAAGCACGGCCAAATCTTCAATTGCATGATGAGTTGCCCCCATTATCCCATACCCGTACCCGCCCCCATTTCCGATTATCTTAACATTCATTTTATGTAAGCAAACATCTACTCGTATCTGTTCCGCTGGTCGAAAAACGCAAAAAGGCGCGATACTGTAGCAGAGCGGCTTCAATCCTTGAGCCGCAAGACCTGAGGCTAAAGAAATCATATTTTGTTCAGCTACTCCGCAGTTAATAAATCGATCACCTATAGCATCTCGCAACGATTCAAGAGCAGCGAATCCCAAGTCCCCGGTCAAAAATATTACTTTATCATCTCTTTTAGCATATGACTCAACCCACTGACAAAACTCTTTACGCATTAACACCCCCGTCGCTGGAAATGGCCTCAATATATTGTGATTCGTTCATGGGCAAATAATGCCATTCCAATCGATTTTCCATAAAAGAAACGCTGTGGCCCTTAATAGTCCGCGCGATTATACATCGAGGTAAGGCGTTTGCTTTCACTGCTTTTGATTCGCAAATAGCTACAGAAAGCTCTTTTATATCATTTCCATTTGCAATTTCCGTTACATCACATCCGAATGCCCTAAATTTTTCTGATAAAGGCTCCAGATTCATCACATCACAAGTTTTTCCAAATCCCTGTAGACCGTTTGCATCCACAATTAATGTTAAGTTGTCTAATTTATGCTGAACAGCAAACATCACTGCCTCCCAAGAACTGCCTTCATTAATATCACCATCTGAGACAAGGCAATAGATTTTCGCTTTAGTTCCTTTGATCTTCGCACCAAGGGCTAGGCCACAAGCTAATGACAGACCATGCCCTAAACTACCTGTTCCAAAAGGAATAGATGGTATAACTCTTGAACAGGGGGGATGAGCCGCTAGAAAAGAATCATTCTGATAGAAATCATCTAGACAAGCTGGGCCCAGGCGACCAAATTCGTCTAGTACTGCATACAGCGCACCAGCGGCATGACCTTTTGAAAGAATAAATAAGTCATCGCCACGGATAATTTCAGCAAACAAGAAATAAATGATCTCCAAACATGATAGTGAAGACCCAATGTGTCCCGCATTAGCTCTATTATACATCGCCAGCATTTTTATTCTACAGCGCTCGAAACCCTCGTAAAACACCATTTCTCCTCTCAATAGTATTGTTTTGAGCATAGTTCTAGCAACATAGCGTCACCTAATTGCAAGGGAAATTCTGACTCAAATAATTATTACTCTACCTAGCAAACTAAAGCTATTTCTGAAAGATAGCTATAAAAAGTAAACATGCTCTAAATCTTGAACTTAAAATACTACTTGATTATCAATATTTTTCAGGTAAACCAAATTTGTCTAAATCAGAATCAAAATACCAGTTTTCGAAGCCTAGTCTAGCCAATGGCATACCCCTCGAATAGCATCGTAGCCAAGGATAAGTTGGAGCACCACTGGTATCTGTCATTTCACGCGTATCTCTGGTTATTCTCTGCGGATTACCCAACACTTACACGAAATCTGGGGTATCTTGAGAAACCAAGGTGTTCGCACGCAATTAATGCGTGTCTACCAATTTTTACCCCAGGAAGCGCAACCGAGTTAAATGCGATCTGCGCGAGTCTCCCACTTGAACACCCGAAAGCTCCGTTGATGGGGGATGGGGATCATTAATCAAAATCACATGAGGATAAATAAATTCGAAACGCCCCAAGCTAGTATAATGCCCAATATGGGCATATGAATACGGTCTGCAAAAATCTCCAAAATGCGCACAACCCCAAAGATCACATAGGGTTACAACGCTTCAACTTCGCCCGATATCAGTTTCCTCTCATTTCGTCACCCGATGCCCAGTTTGAAAATCCTCTCTACTGTCGCTTCCCGCGAATTTTATGCCGTGACTTCGAATCAAGGCACCTGCTCCAATTCGCAAAGGTGGATTCGAAAACACAACTTCGGAGTAATAAGAGGCTGGCGGCTCGCCGATAATACGGTGATTTGCTATTACAGAATCGTCGCCGATAGCAACATTATCATAAATTGTGACATCATCTCCAATCTTGACATTTTTACCTATAATGACCCCGCTCCCTATTTGTAGGTTTCGATTATTGAATTTCATACAACGACCTTATTTTCTTTCCGCCTAAAGAACCGAAAGTTTGATATTTTTTGCCCGCAATTTATTGGGCCGAGGTTAGGAAGCATTAACTTACAAGATCCTTAAACCGGCCCCAGTTAGACCTAAAAAACTGCGCTACTGAAGCCCCCATCACCCCAAGTATAAACCCTCCAAGGGCTCCTGCTACCAACATCACCATTAGCTTTTTCATGCCTTCAGCATTCACTATAGGAGCATCCACCTTCTCGACCGCACCAAGTAATGGGGCTTTCTCTAGGGTCAGAGTTTCTAAGGTGAACAGCTTTTTAAGCGCTGCCTGCTCTGAGGCTATTTCAGCTAATCTTGCTTGGGTGCTGATATAGGTCTGATAAAACTTATCCCGCTCAGGCAAACCTTCTGGTAATGCTCCAATTAAGATTAACGCTCCTTGACTAGCATCATTGGTCGTTGGAGTAATTGCACTTGCAATCAACTCTCTAGTTAAAAGAGATGAAAGCGGGGACTTTGCTTCAAATGCTTGAACCACTTCCAAGAGAAGTTTGCCTTGGCTTAAAGTGAGCTTGGCTTTCTCTTCAGAAAGGGAAGTTAACTTGCTCGCGTGCTTCTCGTTATAGACGACAATAACTTGGTTTATTGCTTCTTGAAGTTTTGCAATAGTCTCATTATCAGCCAGCTTCCAGGACGCATCTAGCGAAACAACTGCGTCACTTCCAATGACCTCTAATGCATGAGATTTTTCAGGCAGAGCTAGTTGCTTACCTAACCAATCCAAAAGTAGAGGGGTACCTTTAGCCGCTTCCTTAAATGCTGCACTTCCCTCAGGGGTTTTAATCGCAATCGTCAGCGCCTGAGGCAAAGCTATAGGATCAGCACTCTTACTATCTTCTAGTTTATAACTTAATGTCCAGGTTGCTGGTTTTCCAACTCCACCTTGAACCTTATTCTTATATGTAACAATACTTCCGCTAAGTAGAGCACCAGATAACATGGTGGCTCCAATTAGCCTGCTCCACTTCCACATAAAAGCTGCAATATCTACTAAATCAATCTCATCTTGATAGTACGGCTGATTATAAGCCCCTACTTCTTGTCTAGCAGTCTGCTCCATAGCAATCTCTCCGGTAATGACGATTTACCGTCATACTACCGAGAAGCAATGCCTTACGCTACAACCTTTTCATTGCTTGATTGGTCTCCCTAGAATTATCTAGGGAGACCTATAGCTAGACTGTTCTCAAATAACCATACATTCCACCAAAATTACCGTAATAATGCCAATGCAGCTTCTGGAGCTGAGTTAGCTTGGCTAAGCACTGAAAGACCAGCTTGCTGAAGAATCTTATTCTGAGTAAGCGCTGCGGTCTCATCAGCGAAGTCCACATCTCTAATCCGGCTGTTAGCAGTTTTAAGGTTTTCAATCTGAACACCAAGGTTATTGATGGTAGACCCTAAACGGCTTTGCTGTGCACCTAAATATGAACGCTTGTCAGAAAGCGTATTGAGAGCTTTATCTATCACAGTCAGTTTCTGAGCTGCGGTCTCCCTTGTAAAAGTACCATCAGCTTCCATTGGACCGATTTCTTCTCCAGACCCCAACTCTAATAAGTCTTTACTAATTGCCAGTTTCTCTACTCCAATCCTTATCGTGTCTGTATTCTCAGCAGACCCGTCACCAGATCCTACATGAATCGTAAACATAGTATCATCAGGTAGTCCATCAGCTCCCTTAAGAAGATCGATGTCGTTAAAATTTGTGGTGTTAGAGATTCTATCAATCTCTTCTACTAACTGCACATACTCCCTATTGGTATATGCTCTTTCTTTATTCCCAATTGTATCCGAAGCAGCTTGGGTAGCTAACTCTCTAAGCCTTACTAAGATATTAGACACTTCATTAAAGCTACCTTCTGCTACTTGTACTAATGAAACACCATCACTAGCATTCCGCTTAGCTTGGTCTAAACTTCTAATCTTAGCTTTCATCGTTTCCGAGATAGCTAACCCAGCAGCGTCATCCCCAGCTTTGTTAATACGGTAGCCGCTAGATAGCTTCACCATATTTTCGCCTAATGCGTTGGTTGAGTTTCCTAGATTCCTTTGTGCGTACAGAGAAGATACGTTTGTCTTAATTCTTAGTCCCATGCGATACTCCTTTTTAAAATACTTCTGTGAGAACAATCACAGGGGAGTTGTCGACAATGGTTTTAATAAATTTAGAAAAAAATTTTAAATATTTTTAAAGTGTATTTTTATAAAAATGTATTTTAAAAGAGTTTTTAAGGAATTTTGTTTTTTACCAAATTGGGTTAATACACAATTTTGAACCCAAATATCCCCATCGCAACAACCAGAATCAGTGCATTCACCAAAACAAACCTAATCTGCCGCCATACTCCAGCCTTCCTTCTAGCTAAGAATTGGACAGCCATAAACAGCACTAAACTACGTAATGCAATTGTTTCCACCTTGTAGTCAGATCGAAATGGCTCTGGCACCATAAGAAGTGCAATAGGAAATAGTACAATTAAGAAGTCACTCGCTGAAAAAATAAGGTATTTACGACGGAAGGTCAGAACAAATATAACTGCCGTGCTACCTACCAACCAGCCGAATAACGCGTTATAGACACCAGCCATAGATACCATCTGGCCGTTTAGCACGACCAATACTTCATGCATATTATTTGCTACTAGTAACACCAATGAAGACATTACAAAGACTAAAGAATTAAGAAAATCCACCCTTTGCGTGCCAACAAACCTTGCTAGTATCAATAGAAGCAATGCGAATCCAGCTGCAGACCCCACATTTGCTTCAACTTTACCACTAAATAACGGCATCCCGAATAGAATGCCGTAAATTACGTATCGGTTAGCGAACTCAAGAACTCTTACAAATGACTTTAAGGGCTTTGCAAAATTCTTATCTACTCGTAAAGCTGATCCCATTTCGGCCAGCTTAGCAATTCTCTGCTCACTTAGCGTCATGGCATAGGGAATTAAGACAGCTAAAAATAGCATAATTACATACGGAATGTAAGTTAGCTCTAACTTATCTGAAATTACGGGTATTACCCCTACTAATCCAGAGACCAGAGCAATAAAGTAAATTGCTCCTACACTCTGTGCTTGGCTAAGTCCCATTCGCAAGAGTGAGTGGTGAAAATGCCTCTTGTCCGGAGACATCGGGCTTAACCCATCACGTAATCTTGCAAAAATAACTGATGCCGTATCGATAATTGGAATTGCTAAGCAAATTAATCCGGAAATTAGCGGAAGCTGCTTGCCATTTAAATGTGCCTGCTCTAGCCGCCAATTACCTGCGCTTGATTGATCTATTACAAACCCATTCAGCACAATTAGTAACAAAACCCCAACTAAATACCCCAACCAATTACTTCCACCATCCCCCATAAATATTCTTGCAGGGTGGGAATTGTACCGCAAAAATCCTAGTAACACGCCAATAACCGGCAAGCTCAGGTATAGAGCTACTGTGTAATCCCCTGTGGTTTGAATATGGAGAAAAGTTAAAAGGGAAATCCCTATTAATACCACCCCACCTGCTAACCCATCCATCCCATCAATCATGTTCACGGCATTAATTGCACCTACAACTATGAACACAGATAACACCTGCCCCACAATGGGCGGTAGTGACATTGAAAGGTTAGGCGATAACACAAGGCTTGAGATTTCAAGTCCGCATGAATATACCGTAAATATTCCCGCCAACACTTGAACTAGCAGTCGAGTTGCCGCTCTTAGAGGATGTAAATCATCCCAAAGACCCACAATAAACATCAGAAAAGACATCGCCAGAAGCCTCAATATGGCGGGGCCTACTGGATTTGACGTCAGGGATATTGCGATAGTAAGCATAAAGCCAGAGACCATGGCTATCCCACCAATCCTAGGTGTAGGGTTGGTGTGAATTCTGCGCTCTTCTGGCATATCAAATAACCCAAACGCTCCAGCAAATCTCACCACCATGGGGGTAGCAAGAATCGTGAAGATCAATGGCACTCCAAGTAATAGCAAAAGCTGTATTCCAAGCATCATGCTCTTCCCTCGGCTACGCCTAAATGGCGCTTCGGTGGTTTAGGTCAAAATGAGGTTGTTAGCTTGAATCTATACCTCGGAATTTATTCTGTAAAGAACATTACCGGTTAGGGCTTAAGCGCCCTAACCGGTAATCACTTGAACGCCGATCTAACTACAAAAAAACATCATCACCACCGGCCTGATACCCTTGATTGCTCGAAAGGATCCCTTGTCAATGAAGTGCATTTTAACCTAATCGATCAGCTCACGTATCTTTTTCAGACAATCCAACCATAACTCAAACGTGAAATCGGAAATTGTATTAATTATGTAATTATATGTACTTACATTGTCAACCAAATAATATTACTAAAGTTATTGAGACACTTGCCGATTAAAGGTAGAGTGAACAATAAGGGGCCACATTGACCCTATTAGGATTATGCATATGAGAAACGTTAGTTACATTGAACACACAGGGCAAATTAGCGACCACCTTAAATGGTTTGCTGCAAACTCTGCGCTAACCAAAATCAATACAAGTACATTTAAACGCGCAGCGGAACTTACCAACCTCCCTTTAACAGAACTCGCAAAAACGTTACA
>JACCDO011876173.1_pt1 | contig 13012 bp, 9 predicted proteins | sample 7446101 | NCBI WGS metagenome assembly JACCDO01 (sample SAMN15323440, study PRJNA562643) | freshwater metagenome | isolation source: river surface water | place: USA:Blue River Watershed | collected 2017-08-16
CGTTCAACCTCTCTGTAAGCTCCACCACTCCGAGTCGCACACGCCGCATCACCATAGATAGCTTGCAAGCATTGAGACGGCTTGGATAGGCAGAATACCTCGCTGTAAAAGATGCACGGTTACATAATGTTATTACATAAATATAATGTTATTACATAAACACAATAAAACTTATCGAAGTCTCTCTGAGGGTAGGGTTAGGGTTAGGCCAACCGGGACGCTTGGACCAATCCTCAGCCTTCAATCCACAAGAAATAAAAATCTCCTTGCACATGTAGAGAGCAAATTAAAACAAGCATCATACACATCAATCACCGCGTACAAAAATGGAATTCGAAATCACTTTGTCGAATTATGTTTACGACGAGCGCCAGCGTCGGTTAAATGTTTCACAAACTCATGACATGGCATAATCGTGACATCCACTAAGCCCAGCGCTGTTCCAATATACACTGCTATAATGTGCTTACACATAGGCTCGTGATTTTCATCAACATTCTTCGCCAACTCAGTATAACGAGGACAGTCACAGCCTCCCCGAGTACAAGTATAAGGTTCGCGCTCACTAGTAGCCGCAGGAACGCGCCAAAATGATCGTCTACTATTGGCATCCTCTGTAATATTATCTGCATGTCGCGATTCAAAACACGTTATGCGCGATTCACTATCCAAAACCTCTAAGGCACTCTCCAACACTTTGAGCTGATCATGTAAGTAGAATCGCGCCAATTTGATCACATCTTCCGGACTGGCCCAACGCTTATTCCGATCCAAGAAATTAGAAAACAATGAAACTTGAGCTTCAGACAACATCACAAGTTTTTCTTCCCTTCCCCTCTACTGCTTCAAACATCAGACAATCAAATTTTGAAACTGGAAAATGAGAGGAAGGAAGAGATTCTTCTCCCTCAGGAATTCGCAATCCCAATAATAAAATTGTTCATTTGTGTGTTTATACTGTGCTACTTTAAAAATAAGTTTTGTCCTGAAAGCCGTGCAAGTCTCTGGAAATGCGAGCTAATCATGATGCAACTATGGACCCCGACAACGAGCTCATCAGTGAATCGCTGCCAGTGGAAACGCATAAATCGAAGAATAATGATCAGCACATGTTAGCAGAAGCTGCTTTAGGTTTTATGGAACCAGCTTCATTCGTCGAATCTATGCCTACAGACCTGGAAACTGAATGTGACGACCTTCTTGAACCAGATATCTCGTCTGCTCCTGAAGGCGAGATTTCTTCCTCTCTTCGTCCTGTTTCCAGCTTCACAATGCTCCTGCCTGCTTCAGTAGACACGGATTATCCTGTCGATGAGTCCCAGCATAAAGTCCACGATGAACCCGACTTAATCTTGCAAAAGCCGCTAGATGCAGTCAATGTTACGGCGCCACGAGTGGACAATCTTATAAAAGAAACTCCAGAAAATTCCGCAGATTCAGAACTATCACTCTCTAAAAAGAAGAAAAAAAAGAAAGGCGTCGGCTTTGCTGCTTTTCAGGACTCTGAGATCAGTGTGAGTGCAGTCGAAGATTTAAAAGCTATGAGTCAAACTTCAACTGCACCGTCTGTGACTTTACTTATGCATGCCAGCACACCAGCAGAGCCGATTGTTTTAACAGCGAACACCATGACTCTCGTTCCGAAGAAAAAGAAAGGCGTCGGCTTTGCTTCTCAAAATGTGGAGTGCGATATTGACAGCACGAGCTCTGGCAAGAAGACCAAGTTGACATCGCTCGTGATTGACCGTGATGAATCCGTTCCGCAACTGCGTCTGGCTGCGACGCCAATGGCTATTGTCTCAGGAGCTAGCCGCGAAGAAGGCGCGGCCCTGGAGGAAGTTGGCCAAGCAGAGGCATCTCCGACTGCAGCATCTGGCAATGCGAAACGGCACTCATTCACCTTTGAAGAGGTAAATATGGCTCCCGTGCGCCTACATAGCGCAGGCATAGCCAGAGGCAACAGCCCTAACGCTTCTCCTGCAAACGGGCGTGAAGCGTTTGCTACTACAAGTGCCCTGAAGTTCTCGCCAGACTTTGAAGCAGATGATTTGGCTGCAGAGAAAGCGCTCGCGCTAGGTATTACTGGCAGCGGACATGAAGAAGCTGATGGCGTGGTGCGAAACTGGAGTCGGCCCAGCAGTGCCAGCAGCACGCGCAGTCGTGGAGGTGATGGAACTGAGAAAGCCTTAAACGGTATTCCTGGTGCAGCTGAATTCCAGGATGTGACCTACGTCGCATCAGCCGCACAATTTCGAAGAATTGAGCGTGCAAATCGTAGATATAGTGTCGCTTGTGACACTTGGTGTGGCATTGAGGCACCACGAGCTGTTGGTCGTGGAACGCTACAGCTCATCGTCGCTGCTTTCCTTGTCCCATTCGTGGCTGCAGTGGTGTGCTACTGTAGCTGGTCTCTCGGCTCTAGTGATTCTGGTCAAACTAGAGCACTATACACATTAAGCAATGCAGTTGTATATATTTGTGAAGCAGTGCTAATAGTCGAAGCGTTTTCCGTCGTGGTATGTGAAATAGAGTTCGGAATCGTGGTCTATGAGGAAACGCCTGCCTTGTATGCCAAGTCCATGGCTTGCGCAGCTGTAGCTGTGATCATTCTGCAGCAGATTTTATATGCTGTAAACAATTCTGATGACTTCTTTTCTGAAGTCAGTGCACATCATGCATGGCTGTGGCAAATGATTGTAGGTTTTATTGGCTGCAGCGTGCCTATAGTGTACATGTTCTTCACACATGCACCCGCCATGCTCAACACTGAATTGCGTTGGGTTTTCATGTATTGGCTAGCTGGATGCTTTTTCATGATGTTTGTAATCCCTGTGTTATATGTGCTGCTGACGATACTGTATGCACGCTATGGTTACTACGGTGATGGCGCACTGGGTGCTATCCTCATGGTCGTATTCCCATGGACCTCATCGCTGGTCAAAATATGTATACAAATGTTTTTGCATTGGGGTGATGGACGTGCAAAGCTTTTTACGGGCCCTATTCTGGATGTATTGGTCGACACTCTGCATGCCGCTGTGCTATGCCTGTTCTTGATGAATGCGGAAGACTCAACGGTACTCGCTGGAAATCCTCACACCAACACTGCGTTGTTGATTGCATCGCAAGGAATATGTTATATTTACCGTGTGATGCAGCTTATGTCAAGCTCTGTAGAGACTCTCTCATTTTGTACAGGACAAAGCTTGTGTGGTGGGTACTTGTCCAACAGCCGAGTGTGGATCAAGGACTCCCCGTCATCGACGCCCACAAAGTACCAGATTGCTGGCAAGAGTGATGACCTAGATGCAGTTGAAGCAGGAGCTGAAAAGCTTCCTATTGGTTGTGGCATCAGCGTATCTTCCATAGAATGCTATCCATTTGCTAAGCAATGTGGCAAGCTCCGCGACATCGCTTCGCTTCAATGCTCTGTCATCACTGGTGCTGCGATCTCCGGTGTATTTGTTCTCTTCATTCTCATCGTCAGCGCCTCATACAACCACGCTACATTCTCAGGTGCAGGTCTGTGGGATCTTGCCAGCAGCAAGAATGGATCAATAAGTCAACCTTTGCTAAGAGTGGTCATCTTATTCTGCTGTCAAGCTTTCGCTGCTCTGATCATTCTCGTTTGGATGCAGAGACAGGGAAATGCGTTAGCGACTATGTTATATCAGTTGATGTTCTACAATGCTCCCATGCTGGCTGCTGCGTCGACATTTGCCGTGCTGGCCATTCTGGGCGCCATTGCGCATGGGAATGGAATGAACGTCATCTCTTAATCAGTGCTTAAGTTGTTCTGACTATAATTCTTTCTTGCTGCGACTCTATCGCTCTTACAATGCGGATGTGTCTAGGACATGACAGCTGATGGATGTGTGGCCAGAACGCGCCATCAGCAGGAAAGGGGATGCTTGTTGGATGATGTGGATGAAAGGATGTAAATGTAGAGCTTATATTATGTTGTTGTTGTTTGATATAAAGTGATCACTTTGTGGCGCTCATGTCTACTCCTCTGCTGGCGCGTCCACGCTGCCCTCGTCCTCAGATTCGACCCAATGCTTTGCCTCGTCTTGCTCACAACGTAGACCCGCTGGGGACAGCATTTCTGAATTACACACGGATGAATTACTTTGGCTAGTCGTATCGACTTCTGCTTGCTCTGCATTTAAGTCTTTGCTCCGACTGGGAGACACCCAACCCTCGTCCTCCGCCCATTCGTAACTAAGCACTGAACACAGCTTGCCCTCTTCAAACGTGCCTTTCATGATCTCGCCTGAGGGATATTGGACTTCGCCTGGTCCATCGATCATTCCGCCGCGAGAGAAGCTCCCTGTCAGTCGCACTCCGTCTTCATTTTTAAGTACGCCCTTTCCGTATGGAAGCTTTCCTTCGAATCCGCCACGATAGTCGATGCTCAAAGAAGGAATAGAAATGTGCACAATGCCTTGCAGGTCCCATTTTTTCCCGGAAAAAACACCTGTAATACGAGTGCCATCTGTAAAAGTAAGCTCGCCTGGACCTGACATCTTTCCTTTGTGCCAATTTCCTAAAAAAACTGTCCCGTCAGGCCACTTCATAATACCATGACCGGATTTTAGTCCACAATTATAGCAGCCTTCATAAATCGCCCCATTAGAGTAGGACATTCTCCCAAAGCCATGTCTTTTGCCCTGGCTCCAGTGACCTGCGTAGCAGGATCCTCTAATACTGGACAGTTCAAGCTTAGCATGTTCTGAAATGGTGGATTCGGGAACCACGCAGCAAACTGCAAAACCGTGCATTAAACCATTTACAAACGAGCCGTCTACAATGGTTGAAAAACCTGGACTTGAACTTGTTCCATCATGTTTTAATATCAATCGTCCGTCACCCCAGGGGACATCACCTTTTATGATACCTAGATAGATGGAATTGTCAGTGAAATTCAATATCCCTACTCCTTCATGCGTTAATCGACCAGACATAGTTATTGATGTTTACATCCAATCTTCAATTCGATCTTCAATCAGATCTTCGTCCGCCCGTACGGCTTAACCAAAAAAAACAAATCTGAGAACGAATCTATTAGGGTTAGGGTTATATTGGGATTTATCCAATGAGTTCGTTGCTGTGGAAGGGAAGCAGCAAAGCACAAGCGCTGCTTGACGGTAAGTGGCATGATGTAAATGTAAACTTGCCCCCGGATGGAGTATTGCAAGGTGTCTACATGTGCCGCTTTGAGGATGAGAGACAAACGTTTCGCCGCATCCTTGTGAACCATCTAAGAGAAAGACCTAGCGTTAATGAAGAATCCAAACTCAGTTCTAGTGAAGACGCTATGCAAAGCGATGCTACTAAAGATAAGATTCGCCCTAAACTCCAATGTGTCATTGAGGTCAAAGTACCTATTTCTGATAAGACAAGTACAAAATATCGGGCAAAAGCCGGAAAGAAAATAGCAGAACCTCGCTTGATAGAATCAAATGATGATGATAATAGCGAGTCGGTTTCGTCTGCCGAGTTGGGTAAAGATGAGAACAGAAAAAGAAAAGCGGATGATGCAGTAGAAGAAGTCAAAAGCAAGCGATCTCACAAATTTAGTATTTTGGAGGAAGCTATGCAGTTGTTAGAGAAAAAAGAACCGGTAAAGAAGTGGTCTGGGACTAAAGTGGCTCAAGCCTATGATCGTGGAAAGTGGTGGGATGTTATTGTTTCCATCAAAAAGAAGAAGGCGGATGGTAGCTTTCCTTGTCTCTTTCAACGCACAAATTGTGAGGCGGACGTCCCAGTGCGTTATATCCGTGACAGGCCTGTTCTCACTGCAGAACAAGAAGAAAGAAGACGGCGCAGTGAAGCTAATGAAAACAACAAACCCAAGAAATCGTCTGAAACTTATACAATGGGGCAATTCAATGTGCAAGCTCGTTGGAAATCGGCTGGTTGGTTAGACGTAATCATTCAGAATATAAATGATGATGGATCTTATGTTGTGTGCTTCCTATGCGACGGGAAATGTGCGCGTGTCACACGCGAAAAATTACGTGTGAAGCCCGTTAAAACTGAAAAGCGCAAAGCGGTTATTGCTGATACGGAAACGAATGACTCGGGGGAAAAAGATCATCAAATAGTAAGAGGGCATACTGAAAATAGTGCTGACACAGATTTAAGGCCGCAGCGCGATCTTCGGCGTAGCAGCAGCACTGGGAGTTCTGTTGACACTTCCACGACTGCGTCTGCCGCCTCTGTCCCCACCACTATCTCCCGGTCTTCCCTGGCAAGTTCGCCCGCAGACTCAAAAACAGGGCTCATAAGAGCACTCACAATAATGATTGCTGATGGAATGAGACCTGGACGTATCGCGGAGGCTATCGCTGCGCTTGGCACACTCTCTCGAGATGATGTTTTCCGAGAAGCTCTGGATATTTTGGAGACACGCAAGGCCCTTTCTTCGGTGTGATTTATATGTGCCCTCGGTGCTATTTGTAGAATAGAGCATTTATGTGGAAAGGGATATTTATTGTCTGTATTTATTATTGAAAATAGGTAAATTGCGCAAGTGCCTTCTCTGGTCCCTGTCTTGACCTGCTCTCTTCCTACCTACCAAAGATCGGCATCAGTAAACCAGTCGTCAGGAGAAGCGAATGCTTTCACATTGTGTTTCGAGAAAACTGGAGTTTGCACAGCAGATTGTATTAGCCTGTTTTGTACCGTATCCGTTTCTAACACTTTGAGCGCTGCGCCATCGGCTGCATATAGCATATCATCTTCACATGGAGAACTGTGCAGTCGACGCATCTCCATGCTGCTGCACTCTTGACGCAAAGCGGAAGAAGCCGCTGCACAGTCGCCCTGCCCTAGCGCTCGTACTGCACTCATCGCATCATCAATTTTGCTTTGTAATTGCTTGGCACCAGCTTTTCTGCTGGTATATTCTCGTTCTAGCCTTTTTCCTGAGCGTATATCGTCCAGCGCTGCACGCTGAGTAGCAGTTTCTGCCAAGAATGCCTCCTCAAGCGTCTCCTTTTGCTGTTTGACTTCTTCCGCTATAATGTGATCTAGCTCGTTTTGCAAGTCTGGCAAGAGCCGGATGATATCTTCCGGTGAAAAAGATGCGTTTGAAAGCGCTTGAATCTTGTCGCGGGAATCTTCTTCGGCGCGTTGCAGCGCTTCGACCTGTTGAGCCTGTTGCAAGATCCGCTTCTTTTGGTTCGCTAATTCTTTGCTTAAGCTCTCAGCGTGGTCTTGAGCACGCGCCTCTAATTGAGCTTTGAGCGCAGCCGTTGCTTCTGCTGCTGCAAGCTGTGCCGCATCTGTAGCTCGCTGCTGTGCGCTACGATTCTGCTCAGCAATGTGAGCTTCAGCCTGTAAAGTGGCCAGCGTGTTGCTCTGGTGCATGCTTGAGCACTTGGCTCGCTGCAGCTCGGAAAGCATATCTTTTGTGCGCTGAGAATGCTGCAGTGTTGCAGCACGCTGCGAATCTTTGCGCGCTTGTAGCGCCTCATACAGTTTGCTCTGCTGGGCTTGTCTGTCATCATGCTGCCGCACCGTATCCGTCATTAGCTCCTGTTGTCTGGCTATGCTCTCTGTTAAAGCCGCAGTTGTTTCCTGTACAGCTTCCACACGCGCTCTAGCTGCTCGCTGCTCTTGTTCTAGTGCACATCGCTCAGTCTGCAACCTATCGCTTTGAGCCGTCAAGTCCGCAACTTCGCCGCGAATGCCATCAGCGCGCGCAGTCAGCTCTTCCACACGCGACAAAAGCTCGTCGCATCTAGTGCGCTGATCTTCTGCTCGAGCCTGAGAACTCTTGACATTATTGAGTAAGGTGCTTTTGTTCAAGCGTGCAATCTCTATCTCTGATTCCCATATAAGACTCTCCTCTTTTGCTCGCAGAACGCTCGCCTTTGACTCCTCCAGTTCATTGTCGCGCTTCTTTTGCTCGGCGTCATTCCAAGCCTTTATTTCAGCGTATTTCTGCATGTTGCTTGTAAGTAGCGCTTCTGCTTCTGCAACTGCAGCTTGTAAGTCCCTCACATCCTGAGCTGATTCTTCCAACATCGTCTTTACATTCAAATTGTCACTTAAAAGTGCGTCCAGAGACATCGATTTGCTGTGAAGATGCTCTCGGAGACGATCCGCTTCTTTTCTTTTCTCTTGAATTTCTTGTAACTGCTTCAACTGTGCTGATTTCATGAGTTGCATGTGTTCTTTTAAAGTGGCAAGAGGATCTTGACAAAGAGAACGGAGCATGTGAGTGACATAGGAAATATCCGTTTCGATTTCTGATGCAAGTGCTTTCTTTGCTTCTGCAGTAAGTCGCACGCGCTCGAAGTCTTTATTCAATGGATCTAATTGCTCGTCGCCTAGAATTCGAATCTGCTCTTTAAGCGTGCAAAGTGTTTCTTTGGATTGTTCCGTGCTGGTGGCAAGCCTGGCACTTCGATGGCGCTCTTCTAACGTCAGTTTACATATATAGCTCAGTTGTGTTGTGGCCTTGGTAACACTTTGCTCCAATAATTGATATGTTTGTTCTCTCTCACGAAAAATTCGTGCGATCTTGCTCACTTGTTGATCAACTTGAAGCATCTGATTCGTTCGCTTTTGAGTCAGAACACTGCGAGGCAAAACCTGAGGAGCTCTCATTTGAGTGTAACATTTTGTATCCACTTTTGATGCTAGAACCTGTTCCATTTTTAATAACTAGTCAGGGTATGCGAGCCTAATGTAAATGGCCAAATTCCTAGACATTTCAATTTCTTTCCTCGATTTTTGCGTCGTTTGATCGGTACCCAGCTGTTTCGAATATTTAGTGTTTGATTGAAATCCTTTAGTGTCACTACAAAAAATAAATGTGATTGATAAAATTTAGTGCATAACTTCGGTTTTACCGCTCTTATGGTGCAAGGTCTTGACCAGATCACGCAGCGGCATCGTTCCAGATGAAGCTTTGCCAAAAGTGATGGATCCGAACAGATGACGGCTTGGCTCTGGGGACCTTTCTGTATCGAGAAGTGATAATGCATGTTCATATAATCTTTGCATAGATTTTGGCATGCAGGAGCCCCAGCTTTCATTCAATCGTTGCATCAAGTGTTCACGTTCTGTTTCAGAGCAATACAAACGAGATGAAGGCGATGCATAGGTCGTGGCATAATTGAATCCTTGCGGAGGTTTGGAAGCATCTGTGTTTGCAGCAAGTTCGTCTGGTGCGCTTGAGTCAGGGGCCTCGGGAAGGTGGTGAAAAGGGGACAATCCTTCAGACTCAGATAATTTGCAATCCTGTTTGCCTGCATCGCTGTTGCACTTACCAGCCTCAACGAAGTCGCTGTGCTCTTTCGCCTCATGCTCTGCGCGCACGTGCTGCAGCTCTTCTTGCACCATTCTGATAAGGCTGGCGGACTTGTCGTCTCGTGGGCGATCGATGTGAGGAGCGTGCTTGGCGAAGAACATCTTTTCCTTATATATGAGCTCAGCGATGCGGAGGGCAGAGCCGTACTTGGACACAAGCTGCATAGATTCGTCGCGCAAGGAATACCAAAAAGGATGCACCAAAAATGCTCTTCCGTGAACTTAATAAAGTAGAGAGAATGAAGTGAGGTGGTGTGCAACATGTTTGCATTCAGAATTCAACGCTCCGCAAGTGCTGCTTGCGACTTACCTGTAAGGCTCTCTTCGCCGCAGAGATAAAACCGTACAGTACTATCAACATATTCTTGGCCTTTAAATCTCTCTTCGCTGCAGTCTTTGCAAAGAGATGTGCAGCAAAAGAAACCGTTCTTTCCCTCAAGCAAGCTGAAGCAATCAGTGCAGCAAAAGCCGTACTTGCGAATGATGTGCAAAACGAAGTCACGATCATCTTTATACACAATAGCTTCATCTTCCAGCGTATTTGCTAGGCTCTTATCAACTTTTTCAGGCAAGTATCCAGCATTCCCCTCGTCCCGGGATTTTCCGGTCTTTCCGGGATTTTCCTCGCGTAATTCCATTTGGTCACTTATATTTCTTAAAAACTCAATATTGCCTATACCGAGAGATCTTCTCATAATAATCCAGCCTGTTGAGTCAAATGTTGCTGCTGGATGTATTGAAAGAAACTCGACAGCGTTCTGCGGATCCAAAAACTTAAGCAAAACAGACAAAATCTCACGTATCAAAAGCACTCTCAAGTATTTTTGTGCACTATTCGATAACTCGGTAACCGCATTTGAGCCCGCAAATGCGTTTTCTTCTAATGCCTTCTCATCATCCTCGGGAGCTTCTTTGAATTCTCCATCGTACATGATCTTCAACTTCGATGAAAGTGAGCTTGAAAAAAATTTTTGAAAAAGGTTTTCGTTAACGCCCTCTAAAACTAATTAATGATAAACTGGTTTTAATAATTTTAATTGTGTTTATAAACGCCTTTAGTGGTACCTTTTCAACAACAACAACATTTCCTCAAAAAATTGAGCAGTTTAAAAAACACAAAAAAGTCATACACAAAAACCCTAAACCCTAACCCTAACCCGAACCCCTACACAAAAAATAATAATGGTATTCTAGAAATAGAAATTTATTATTTGTTTATGGTAATAAACATACACATACTGCTTTTTTAGCTTATGATGATGAAAAAATACATGTAATGTACAACAGACCGATACATTCGATGTCTTGGCTTGTCGAAATGCCCGCCTAGTATTGTTGGGCAGATCCTCTTGTTTACTTTATGGCACTTGCTGTAAAGGTTCCAACATGGTCATTGCACACTTGGATACCAAATTGCCAAGACTGCTGAGCCATAGACTCTAGAAAAACATTTAGCGCAGGCACTACCGACCTTGACGAAGGCTTTAGGCGCCAATGGCGGCGGCCAATTTTTTTGAAAGAGCTTCGAAGCTAAGAACTAGTCTCGTAGGTTAATTAGAACCTCATTGCGACGCATGAAAGGCAAAGTCCAAGGCGGGTTGTAACGTGCGAAATTAGGAGCACCAGTACCCGTCAAATGCCGAACCTTCATCCATTGCTCTAGCTCTAGTGTTTTCTCGGTCACTGTCTGACTGTTATAAAAACCACTGAAGCTAATCGCTGCCTTTTTGAGTGCTGGAATTTGACGTAATTTCACTTGAGGATTGATTGGCTTTGGAATCGTCTCCATGCTGTACTCAACAGGCATCACAAAAGATACCGTCCATTTACCAGCGTTTGACTCGATCCCCACGGGTGCTGTCATTGCAATCTTTGCGCTCTTCACTGATTGATCTTCGATTGTCACGGGTGCAGTCATTGCGATTTTTTCGCTCACTTGATTCTGACCAAAAATATATGCTGCAATCAAGCGAAACCCTTTGCTCGAGGCCTCATCCAGATCACCTTCAACTTGTACCTCTGCAACAATCATCGGTGCATAGGATCGGATTTCAAAAGGTGGCTCTTTTTCAATAATAGCATATTTTGGCTCTTCGGTTGTTATGGCTGCTCCCATAGTTAGATTATATCTACCTTTCAAGCGACACAGTTGTTTAGACAAAGTTGATCTCGTTTTGGCTCACAAATATAGCGATATAAACTAATAGAATTTAATCCTCGCAATTAAATTGTAACGCGCTTAAGACAGCTTAAGATGTGCAAATATTCAAGTTTAGATGATTAATCGTTCTTTAGTTAATTTCCTCCGCAATAATCGTATTTACATCAAGACAAAATGGTGTAAGGTCCCCACAACTGTGTCGTTTGAAAGGAGCAGAAGAGTCAAGAGAGACTTCAGTGTAGCTCGAAGCTTGTTTTCTAAAACTTAAAGTATTAATATATACGTGTTGACCATGAAATTGTCGCCAGTCAAGAAAAGTTCTCACAGAAATGTCGAAAAATATGCGTCTAAATTTTGTGCAGAAGTCGTTGATAATGTGATTCAAGAGCACCTAGAAAAAGTATCAAAAAATGCGAACACTACTGAGAAATGGGCAAATAAAATGAAATCTTCGGTGTTGCGTAAAATTAGCGCGTGCAGTAAGATTGCCTTCTTACCCCACTCACAACGCCCTGAGATACTGCAGGAATTAATTGAGGAAGAATTAGACAAAATTAGCGTGAAAACTGCCAAAATCAAAGAGTTACTTTCGCAGAATATGAGACAAGCTCATCTCGCGGATGTGCAAGTAGTTTCGCGTAGTGCACCACCCACAACAGGCCGCTTCGACAAGAGTGTAGCGCATATTGGCACGCAGCTTGCCAAAGTCGCTCATCAATTGCATAGTACAAAGACGTCCATGGATGCGCGCTTAGAATCTCTGCGCAGCACTCTTTCTGAGGTGCAGGCAAATTGGAAACCACCTGCAGGAACATCACCGCGCAGCGCTGACGGGGCGTTGAGCCCTACAGGAAGTAAAAAAAGTAAGGGCAAATTACCCACCAACAGTCCCATGAAGAACGCAGGTGCTCTTGGTAAACTTCATGAACACTTAGAGAAGGTTTAAGGTAATTGCACCTGTCAGAAAAAAGTTTCCATGGCTGAAAGCTTTTTGAGAGCGTCAGTGTACGAATTGTAAATTTGCACAGAACTTCTATGATTTATACATTTTATATAAATATTTATATGTACGAATTGCTGTTTCTAGCCATCAAACCTAGTTGTCAATGAAGTCATGCGCTTCTCCCGCAGGAGGGCCATCACGCCAGCCACACCAAGAACTCCCATAAACATCAGAACAAAATCACTGCGCTTGCAATATGATGACATAGCTTTGCGGATACCACGATATATGCTTCTTCTGGATATCTTGAAATGAACAGGCTGGCGTCTAACAAGCTCTTCCTCATCGTCCGTGTCATTCTCAGCAGCAGAACCTTCTGTTGAGAAGTCTGAGAAATCCGTATCCGTGTGCGAGTCGCTACAATTCCCTTTCTCGCTTTCAGAGTCACTATTGCTATCATGTGCATAGTCCGTAGCTGCCTTCTGTGGCAAAAAAATGCTTAGAATATTTGATGCCATGCGTATCCCAGCATTCCAAGCAGTTTGTGCGAAAGTTGATGCCATAGTTGTCTTTCGGCGTTTGGC
>JACCDO011686671.1_pt1 | contig 13011 bp, 10 predicted proteins | sample 7446101 | NCBI WGS metagenome assembly JACCDO01 (sample SAMN15323440, study PRJNA562643) | freshwater metagenome | isolation source: river surface water | place: USA:Blue River Watershed | collected 2017-08-16
AAAGGCCCCTAGACCGCGGTGATTTTTATCCCGCACTAGGCGGTAGTAGTGCCCAGGAAATCATTATGAAATTACGTACGGGTACGGGCCTTGGGTAAGTGAATATAGTAATACAGGTGAAACCAAAGGCAAGCATTATCTACAATATAGTAGATCGCACAAATCGCTTAAATAGTACAACCGCTAATTCAAAAATTTGAATTTTTATCTAATCCTTTCCTATTCTGTACGTGAATGTAAATATAAACTAAACCATAATGATGATGGTCTTCCACTGATACCCCTCTATTACACTATGTCGATTTATTCGTAATCCCTAATCAATGTGAAGCAGGAGAGCACTGGAGAGAGCTCAGTGAAAACATAAAATCTAAATGTTGCAACGATTGAGAAAAAACTATAGGAGATGTATAAATATTTCTATAAGTTCAAAAATAAACGATACACGATCCATTAAGCCGTTGAATAATCTACTCGTTGAAAAAATTATAAGTAGAAACTTATCTAATTACAAAATATTGGAAAATGCTCCAGAATTTTCAAATTCTGAAGTTTGTAGCGCACAGTTACTAAGGGAAAATATTGCAAAAATGGAAAAATTATTTGCATGTCCAGGGATAGCCAATAGTGATGATATCGTTCAATGCTTAAGAACAATGCATAGTTTAAAATTGTCACTACCTCTTACTTATTGTATGGACGCAATCAGCATATTTTCATTTCGTCACGATTCACCAAGAATTGAATTAATATTACGTCTATTCATTGATAATGTTAGTACAGTTAATAATATAAGTTTTAAAAGTGGTGGTTCAAGATCTAATCCAAAAAGAACGGCTTCTGACACCTTGATATCATTTGCAATTAATAGCCTAATGAAATATGGCCACTCTAACAACGCACTAACACTGTGGATGCTTATGAATAATCATAATTATGTTACTAGTAAGCGAACATTGGATTTGTTGTTAGACTACCTCGGATCTTCACATAATACACAGCACATCGAGCTCATCGATAAAATTCATAACATCGCCACATTGAATATGTGGAATCAGTCACCGGCGTATTACAATCGCATCATGACAGCAATTCAACCACAATTAAGGTTTATTTGCGACGAGCTTGCTCTTATAAACGCACATGACAGAATTCAATCTGTTTGGAACGGATATGAAGGCTTATTGCGCTCTAATGTCACTAGTATTAATGAATTATCGTACGTATCATTACTCGAGATGCATTCTAAGCGAGTTCATTGTCTTGCCTCAATAACGCAAATTGCGAGAAATTTAGGCGCACAACACAATCAATATAAAGAACACGCGAAACTTGCATTCAATGATATGATTCAAACTGTTATATCTGTTGAAGGCAGTAATAGATTGAGTAATAAAGAAGATACAAATATAATGCAGAGTGAGACCATATCGTTTTTGCTTCGCTCTGTTAAAGAGATAAAACATGATGTTGTTCATGCATTAAAATCTGAGATATTCGACAGTTCTATTGATTCTAACCACCATTCAAATGAAACTCACCATCACTTGATTAAAACTACAAATATACCAATTGAATATTCTATTCGTATATTTTTACTCGAGAAATCAATTAATGCGTTGTTAATACAATTGACAAAAGATAACCAATTAGACGATTTACTACAATTTATTGATCAATATGCTAACGTATTATCAAAAACGGCAGAATTACCATTATTTACAGATTCAAAAATTATATTATCAAATAAGCCGCAAGTAAAATCAGATTTTCGCGAAAAAAATAATTTGCTCCAGTCGAAAGAATGGAACAAATTGTCAATATTAAAGAAGTACCAAAGTAATATTTTTCCTCATGAATGGCACAGAGGGAGAACGTGGGCAACAAATACATTTTCCACCCTAGTTCAATCGCTCACACACGAATTAAGCAGTTCCAGCATTGAAGATCGTGCCATTAAAATCAGTTTTTTAGTTTCTCGGTTACTGAAATTTGCGAAGCTGAATAAAATAACACTTGGAGAAAAATTTTATGCATCATGGATTCATTCGTTTGGCATATACAGCGGTGTCGGTTTATCTTCACATACTTCAAATTATCATCGTGCATTAGACGCTGCAAATTATGTTATTGCTGGTCTAAATGATGAAGTTGCAGATAGCCCTTTAATACTTGATGCATTAATTCAGGTCATATGCAGTCATTATGATGTCGCTGCTATAGATAAAGCTGTTGAAATACTGTATGGAAAAATTGGTGAAGGAGTTTCAATATTACCGAAAACATGGTGCGTAATATTAAATGCGGCAACAATTTGTCTAAATGATGAATCGCTGAAAAAACTAATGACGCGACTAGACGATTTGAAAAATTCATCCCGATTAGAAAAAAATTGTCCAAATATATTACGAGCGCAAATATTTGCATATGCTCGCATGAACAATGGCTACGAAGCTTTGAATCTTTTACGGAAATACAGAGAAATCGGTGGTAAATGTGATATTCAAATGTATAGTAGAGTCATATCTGCTCTATATTTGGGTCTTCCTGATAGTGAAAAATGGTGGAAAATTGTTAAAGATCCTAAGCATACAGTTGATTGGATTCTAAGGGAAATGCTGCGCGATGGTCACCATGCAAATAGCAATGTTGTCGCACTTCTACTTAAACTTTATACTAAAAATTGTCAAATTGCGAAGGTTCATGGTTCTTCTAATATTCCTTTAAACGAGGCAAAATTATTTTTGGAAAAGTTTGCAGTATCTGGGTATATGAATCATCCTAAAGTAAAAATCACAGAAAAAACTATAAAAGAGTTGATTAAATGTTGCTGTGTTTCTGGATTAGAAGAGATGGCTCATCAAATACTAATTACATGTGAAACCAAATATGGTATAAAACCAACTTCATTGAGTTACGAGCCTATTATTTACTACTATTGTGTAATTGAACCAAATATAGCTATAGTTGAGGATATCATTATAACTATGGTGAATCGAGGAGTTCAACTGTCTACACCAATTGTAGATGCAATTATCAGTGCTAATCTTTTAACTGGAAATAGTGTTGATGTGTTGGATAGAATTCAAGAGATATATACAGAACATAAAGTTCGACCATCCGCAGGAGCATTACTGCGATTATTAGATTTTTTGGTACATAGAAACGATGAGCATGAAGCTCGTAGAGTTTTAGTTATCATTGATCAATTGTTTACAGACAAGGAAAGACTAGAGTCAAATTATATTCCTTTGAGCAAGTTGGAAGCAGATATTACGCCTACAACTTTACGAAAAAATCACGATTCATGGATCAACACTAAGTCTCCATTATTGCATATGAGGGGAGTCTTAACGCGCGAAAATTTGGCCATTCGATTTAAAACAAACAAAGTGATATAAACAATGTAATTATCAATCCCATGCATTTTTTCGTATAGACTTTCGCCCGTTTCCACTTCCTATCCCAACTCCTGTCCCCCTTTTCAACGTAGAATTAGGCTTATTTTTACATAGTGGTATATGCCTTTCCGCTGCAACTTCATTGAATCTACGTAAACAGTTAGGGCATTGTACATACGATGGATCAGTAGTAGATACAGTTACACTACTTGTGTCATTAGGTTGTCTAGCGGCTTGCATGGCTTGACGAAATGCATTACTTTGAATTTTCCATTTCGAACTTGTATTATTACGAGAGATGGAATTTGTTGTCGATTTAGTATAGTGATCACTATCAACGACTCTCGAAATAGACGAATCAAAGACTTTTCTCTTCTGCTGAAATACTTTAGCACATATAGTAACATGCTTCGAAAATGACTGCTCATTGAATTTTCTTCCACATTCTGGGCATGTAATCAAGGTAACATTGCTACTTAAAGCACTTTCTTGCTCATTATACTGTGATTCATCTGTATGATCGTCTGGACTATAAGTTTTCGTATTTGAACTGTTTACACCTTCATCACAAGCAGGACAAGTACATCCATTTTTGCGTGAGCAAAATGTAGTCTTGGAAGAATTATTATTTTTAGTTTGACTATTGGACTTAACATTTCTGCCATTAAGATCAAAGTTGTTACTCTCAACAATATTCGAATTATTACCAAAAATATGATCATTCGATATAAATTGTTCACTACGTTCATTTTCAACATCAACAACACTCCTACGTTTAGACTTGCTTTTTAGTAATGCCAAACTATCTCTTACTTCGGATCGATTAATGTCGCTTCGTCGACCACTACTTACATTTGTAGGAGAGTTACATCTTGCTGGATTTCTATCAAAAGTATAAGCCTCGTCATTCTCATCATTAATCATATCACACATTACTCCTGGACCTAAAAGATCATTTTTTTGATCATAATTCTTATTGGTAACAACAACAGGTTTCTTTAGTTTATAATTAGGCAATCTTGGTCTCGTAATCATAGCCAATTTCAATTCTTTTTCCGACGGCATACTCTGCGGCATCATACTCATATTCTTATCAAATTCTACCAGCCTAGTGTTGCACTTACTTCTGTGGTTATCACTAATAATTGAATTGATTTCACCTTTGGAGTCATCGTTTCGCCGACACGATTTGTTTTTTGATGCTTCAACAGATTTATCAAAAATGATTGAATTTTTATCCAATTTACTAATACCTATCGTAGGATCAAACTCTATAGGTGACACAAGCATCAAATCATCATCATCATCGACATCAGTATGACTTTCATACAAAATCTGTCTATCGAACTTATCTACCATACTTAAGGGAAATGACGGCACTTCATTTAATACTTTAGATACTTGGTGTATTGATGATGCAATAGCATCTCGTAAATTAACTATTTCCGATACTGAACCCTGGTTATTTATACGATAGCTTACTAATGGTTTTGACGATGAAGTCAAATAAGTTGTACATAACTTTTCTAAAGTATCAAGTTTATTTTCTACACTAAAATCTAATGCAATACTAGCAGTAGATTTATCCATATTATTTGCATACATAAAACTAGCTTGCACTTCTAAAGTCTTAACTCCCAATTTAGACGCCGCTAAAATTAGCTCTAATTGTTCACGATCATCATAACAAGCAATCAATGCTCCTGAATGAATGTAGCGTATTATTGATGCCAAAACGTTTGCACTAATATCTAATTCAATAACAAATGGATTTTGGCTGGTATAATGCTTTATGTTATACTCCTCATAGAACTGAACCAAAAAACTTCTCAAGTTCGGTAACATAGTCCAAATAACTGCTGCTGATACTTTCCACCCACAATAAATGTCTTTAGGTCTCAATTCCACTTCAAATATAATTTCATTCATTTTATCTTCAGGAATATCCTTTGCAGACCTAATATTATCATACGGATACAATCCAACCAACGCTGGATTGTTTTGATTGGAGTACATATTACTTAACATTTTCCCCATATTTATAAAGGAATCAAAAAATTTCTCTTTGATGTAAGTACACGACGAGATGATATCAAGCATGGTAGTTTTTACTTTAGTCGAAATTCCATCCGATGAAGAATTACTAAAAATACTAATAAAATGCAGCAAGTCAAAACCACAACTCTTTAAAAACAATGTGTTATGTTGCTGAGATTGTAATGTATTATCTATCAAAACTAAAAGTATCAACGCAGGCAATTTATACTTCAAAATAGTATACCCATTTAATAATATGTTCAGCACAGTTTCATCAAACATCGACAATCCATTAGGGGTTGGATGGACAATTAAATAATCTAAATCTAAAATCAGATTCGCCTTTGATAATACTTTTATTTTATTGAAATAGTTATCATCTAACCAGTTGTAAATAAAGTCAGTCATCGATGATGTTATGATATTAGATACTGAAGTGCATAGTAACAGTGAAATCATGTAAGAATATATAATTACGGATTCCGCATCATTCCATGTATCAAAAAATTTATACAATATAGTCCAAGCTTGGTTTCGCTGAAAAACAAATGCAAGTTCTAATTTAGTCGAAAAACACCATAAACATCTAAGAGCCGACCTTCTGCACTTACCATTTCTAGCGCTGTTAGAATCAAACACATCTGAAATGCTTTTTAAGACCATATTGATTAAACTATTGACGAGAGCTTCATTTTGAGCTAAATAATTCATTGTTGACGGAATAAAACAACATAATAATAATCCGATGGCATTTTCTCTCGTATCTATACACGACGAGTCTAAGTTTTGGATTAAAATATCTAAACTTGTTGAATTTTCCAGCACATTGTTAATAGTATCAATTGCTTCAGTAAAATCAAATAATTCAATGGTATTTGACTTTTGTATTTCCTCCATTTCAATTAAACATTTTGGTTTCTTCCAAGTGCTACTTCGCGAATTACGGTGATAATAATAAGTTTTGCCACTTTTTTTATCTATTGCAGATCTCCAAAGAGTTGGATCGTCTTCATCTATCATTTTATTTATATTCGTCACGGAGATAGACGAGGCTGAACAATAAATTTTTTACTTTTATTTCAACTTGAAATTTTCAAGTTTTAAACCGGACCGGTACTTATGCCGGTTAAATCTCTGTAACGGAGACTCCGTTAGAGACATTAGATCATGTATTTACTATAAAATCAAGGCTAAACACTAATCGTCCTTACTATAAGTTATACAAAGTCAGCATGAGAGCACACAATATAAAATAGGGATTACAGTATGACTACGAATCTAACTCTAATAGATATAACTGATTATACGATATAATCGACAACAACGTTGATAGAACGCAATTATGGACAAAGCTTACTATACGGATCCAAAAAAAACTAGAAGTTTATACTACTAGGTAACTAAACTATACAGAACTCATATTTTTTTATAAATTTGGACTAAAATTATTCAGGATATATATTATCTAATCAAATAGAAACAGGCCAATAAAAGTAAATGCGAGAAAAATTATCCAACCGTATTGAATTCATAAATGTTTCAATTTATACCGTAATCCCTTAATTTTTGCTCGAAAACCTGTTTTATTTGGTCATGATGCAATTGACATGAATCTGGAGACAAGAACATGAAATTAATATCAGTACTAAAAAGTTTTGACATATATAGAAGATTCGATGAAGAACAGCGTGTTCAAACTCCGAAAGGTGCGACAATCACGTTGATAGGATGGATAATTATATGTATACTATTGTTATCAGAGTTGTATTCATACATGACACCTCAAATAACAGGTATAATCCGTATCATTTTTATTGTTTCACACGATTACATCACGCATATAATTTTTATCAATAGAGAATATGATTGTTGATACAACAATGGGTATGCAACTAAAAATAAATGTGGATATAACATTTCATGCATTACCATGTTCGGAAGCACATTTAGATGCTATGGATATTGCAGGTGATAATCAACTAAACATCGAACACGAAATGATAAAACAAAGATTATCATCACAAGGTAAATCTATAGGTAAGCCCGGAATTGAGATTATTGGGTCGAAAGCTATTCATGATGGTAACATTATTAATGAATGTGGTTCATGTTACGGTGCCGAGACATCTATTCGAAAGTGTTGCAGTACATGCAATGATGTTAAAGACGCATATAAAGAGAAAGGGTGGAACTTCGGTGCCGTTATTTTTAATGCAACACAATGTATTCATGATAGTAGCCATCCGTTCACTGGGATCGGGAAAGACGAAGGTTGTAGAATAACAGGCTCAATGAATGTAAATAAAGTGGCTGGGAACTTTCACATTGCACACGGAGAAAGCATTGTTCGTGATGGTAGACATATACATCAATTTAATCCTGAGGATGCACCTAAATATAATTGTTCTCACACTATTCATAGTATATCATTCGGAGATACGTACCCTAACATGCCAAAAAATCCATTAGACACCATCAAGAGAATTGTAGATAAAGAGATTGGCACAGGCCTTTATCAATATTTTATCAAAGTAATTCCTACTATATACACAGATGGAAACAAAAGAAGACTGTATACAAATCAATACACGTTTACAGAAAGATTTAGACCATTACTAATACCAGATTTGAAAAACACAGGCCCTATTCAAACCACAATATTACCTGGAATATTTTTTGTCTATGACTTGGCACCATTCTTAATTGAAGTGAAAAAAACTAGAATGCCCTTCCTTCATTTGATTAAACAATTATTTGCAATAGTTGGTGGGATTTTTGGTATACTAAAAATAATTGATTTACTTATATATAAATTAGACAAGCATGTATTAAAGAAAAGGAGCATATAACAATTCATACTTTTATTATTGTTGAAAGGTACAAAAAACACATAATCAATCACAAAGTAATGATTCTCTAGTTTCAACGAGAGTTTTTGGGTTTTTACCGCTAGCTATAGAACACAAATACTTTTTTTGATCTTTTCTAAGTTCTGTATCAGTCCAGTCACTATTTTCAATGGTACTAATTCCTTCGAAATTGGTAGTTCCAACAACATACATTGATCTCGCTATCGTATTTTTGAAATTAACCCGATTAAATTGAGCCAATTCAATATTTGCCTGGGTCATATCAGCATCTTCAAAATTAGAACCATCTAATGTGGCATCAAAAAATGATGCACCGAATAAGTTAGAACCTTTAAAATTTGCATCCCTCACTACAGATTGTTGAAATGCAACTCCTTTAAGATTTTGATACGAAAAATCACTACCATCCAAATTAACCCCTCGTGTAATAGTTTTAGAAATGCCTTTTTGCAAAGTACTTGCACCACCAGCCTTTATTTTTGTATTAGATGATGAATTCGCTCCGAAATCAGAGTTATCTGCTAAACAAAAAGAATTGTTGAGCAAAATTGCTGCCAAAAAGCATGCTGTAGACTTATTCAGTCGAAACCCTTCTATAATATATAATAGTCCCAACAGATACAATAACCTCAGACAAAAAAACATGCTCGTATTTTTCCAAACTCTTCTTTCTTCATACATTTTTGGAAGAGGAATATGAGACAAATTCCAAATGAGAATTCCACAAGAAATGACACGATGAAGTTTATTTTTGGCGACAAAATGTTATTTTACGAGACGGAATAGCCTTGGCATTGATGCTGTAACGTAATCCTACAATTTATACACTAGTACTAATTAGTATTTATACTTATAGGATACTGCAACGCTTGTTTGAAATCAAAAAATTACGTTAGCAATAAGAGTCTTACATTTAATATGATGCTTATCAAATACTATCATTCCTGTGACTTGTACCGTACCGGTAAAACCGGAATTCATCGTTCTGTCACTTCAACAGAATTACCCTGGTACAATCAATCACACGATTGTGACGTATCGTAAACAATGAGGTTACTATTTGTTCTACTAACAGCATGCTTTATCTCCACATTTTTGGCTGCTGATACTGTAACAGTGCGCAAAGAAATTCGTCAAATGAGTTCAGCGGAATTAGATAATTACTTCGCTGCATTATGGTACACAATTAATTACTTTATGTATTAATCATAAGTTATAAATATATTTATTAAAAAGGGAGTATAAGATTAATGGTCGAAAAGATGGAAAGTCATACTTTAAAAACTACGATGAATTAGTAGCTCAGCATGCAATGGCAGCAACTAATTCTACTGTAGATCAAGCTCACGCTGCTGCTGCTTTTGTAATATGGCATTCATTGTATGTCAGAGAACTAGAATTAGCATTACAGTCTATTGACTCATCAGTTTTCGTTCCGTATTGGGATTGGACCATTGACGGTGAATCAACCACTCCAACAAGTTCGATATTATTCACGGAGGATTATTTTGGAAGTAGCGAGGGTGCAATTGATAGTTACATTGTAACTAACGGTAGATTGGCAAAGTGGCCTATATCAACTTCGCCGTTAGATTATATTAATTGGTCTTCCCCCGAGGGATACTTAAGAAGTAAAAATAATTATAATACTGGACCTTACATAACTCGTTACGTAGGAAATGGCGGAAAAGCCAGATTGCCATATTCTTCTGAATTTAATGCATGTGTCACTGGACCAAAAATGTATGGGGATTTTTGGCCTTGTATTTGGGGTACTGGAAACAAACAAACTATTATTCATGCTGGGGTTCATCAATTCGGAGGTGGACAATGGTCACCATCATCGACGACTTTAGATTTAAATTTACTAGCTGATAAACGGCATAGTAATAATACGGCACCAACAGCGGAAGCTACCGGAGACATTATGGATCCAATAACTTCACCTAATGATCCGTTGTTTTTTTCCCACCATGCTAATCTTGATCGCCTTTACTACAAATGGAAAGTTCAAATTGGAGACAGTCTTGCAACAGTAGAGGACCCCTGCGGTATATTTTATGGCGGTAATACTACTTATCCACAACCTGCGGGACATAACTTAAATGATGTGTTTACTCCACCATTCTACACTTTTGATGGCATTACCCAGTTATCTCTTTCATCCGCATGTTACAACATGCAAACAAATAGAATTCAATGGAAATATGAGTAACTTTTACCTATTACAGAAGTATGTTTCAAATATTGCGTTCTTATGTAATCCAAATCAATTTAATTTATAAATAACTGACATGAGTTGTATTCAATAAATAAAATAGTTTTCATTAAACTTTTATATTACTTACAAAAATACATATATTATAAACAACTAGGGAAAAAAGAGAGGAACGTAAATTATCATTCACAGGTTTTGGTTTGATTTGATTTCATCCAAATGAGTAATCAACGACAATTGTTGGGAATCATGCAGTCAATCCTACACCATGGTACCGATACTCATAACTATTATCTCGCCATAATTAGTACCAATAGCGATAGTACCACCTTCCTGCGCATTTTCCACAACATCAATACATTTAATACGTCTATACAAAGTAGGAAAAGGTAATAATTGGCGGTAATTGCACCATTCTAAAATATTAATACTTCTTATTTTCAAAAAATTAGAAAGATCAGTTACTAGTAACACACCATCATCAGCAACAGAAATCATGTGTCGATAAGTAGCACGCATGGCATTTATTTGACCTAAGATAGTAAATTTAGAGAAATATCCAACATAAAAATATTGTGCAGTACCTTCATGACCTCGCCATGTTTTTAGTGGTGTAAATTCTAATCCGGAATACGGAACATTCCATAGTGTGATCTGTCCAACTGAGTTACCTGACCATAATTGACTATGTGAATAATTAGGTCCGGCACAAACAAGACTAGAATAAAATAAAGATAAGTCTTCTGGAAAAAAATTATAAGTTAGTTATATGATTCTGACCTTGTGCAGACACAATTATTCAAACTTTTCATGTACATAACAGGCAAACATAACGTTTGCTGCAGACAATATGATTTGATTGCACCTGGAGTATTACATGCATGAATATCCTCCCGTTCACATATATTAAATTTACTTAATACCAAAACAGTACCTAACGTTGTACCTGCAAAAAGATGTCGGTCTGATTGAGTAAGCGCATGAATGGTCGCAGATCTTAACGTAGGATTTGTAACAGATGCCACCGGTTTAAATGACAATAAATTACACACTTTTATTGTTCTATCTTCACTGGCTGTGAAAAAGACACAGACATGATTTTCAATGCCATGAATTTGACACGGTCCTATTGAAGGTAAACTAAATATAATTTGGCGTATGGCTCTTGAATGTTCCCACACAGTTTTTGACAATTTCATTTGTTTCGGATTATGTGTAATACCATATGTGCGAACAGAACCATTTGCAGATCCACAATATATATCACCATCTTTATGTAATAGTGTCGGTATGTCACCGCTATCCCTTGTTACTACATGCAAAACTTCACCTTTTATAAAATCAGAGACTATAATGCGTTTGTCACCACCACTGTAGACTTTTTTTCCAACGACGACTAGCGTGTCTACTTGTCCATGATGCACTATGTAAAGTGTAATAAGTATTATTTTAAATCATGTAAACTAAAGAAATCGCGTGAAGTACCTCTATAAGATTGCCAAGGAATCATATCTCGCACATCAACATAATATCGATAGTGATTTGTTCCATAATTCCAACTTTTACAAACCATTGCAGAATTTGAAACCATTGACAAGTATACAAATCTTAACACCGAAGGTAGTATTATACACATTCTTTCGTTGGAATCTTTTTCTTTTTTTTCTTCTAATGCATCATTCCGAGATTTAAGTTCGGCTTGAAAGTTACCATCAAAGATTTCAGAGTAAAATTGAATCGGAATTGATCCTGCTTTATAACCGCGTGGAACAGGCTCAAAAAACTTACTATTAGTAGGAACACCAAGATTGCAATTGCATCTAATAAATTTTAATTTTTTAATATACTCCGGAGTTTTTAATGGACGAACTTTGTTCGAATCAATGAACTTTTTCTTTGGGGCAAACTGCGGTTCGTTATCTGCAACAACTTTTTTTTTACGCCCAATTAAATCATCATTATCATCGTCATCATCATCACTGACCGCTCCTAATATAATTAAAAATTTAAATCAAAACGATTTGTTAAATTTATTAGGAAAATATGTACCATTATCTTTTTCATTATTATTATTATTATTATCATCATTATTATTACTATCATCATCATCATCATCATCATCATCATCATCGCCGTTATCGCCATCGTCATCAGCATTATAGCAATATACATGACAGAAAAATTTATAGCGATGCATGTGCCCACATTCATAACATTTCCGTCTTCTAGCAGTAGGCTTCATCAACCTTACTTGTTCACGATCACTTGCACAGTTTGAGCAAATATTGACCAGTTCATCTGGATTATCGTTAGAGGCACAGTAATGACAGAACCACCCCATAATGAATTTATATTTTCTTACTGTATTAACAATAAACAAGAATTCAGGGATCAAGGGTTCAAAATTTAATCATGACTAAGCCTTACAGAGACACTTTAATTTGTCAGAGTTAAACTTAGAGTTGGTCTTTGTGATTATAAGAGT
>JACCDO012230714.1_pt1 | contig 13011 bp, 11 predicted proteins | sample 7446101 | NCBI WGS metagenome assembly JACCDO01 (sample SAMN15323440, study PRJNA562643) | freshwater metagenome | isolation source: river surface water | place: USA:Blue River Watershed | collected 2017-08-16
GCGAGGATCCCCCACGATGATCACGGTCGAAGGACTGAGCCACTGGTACGGCGACCGCCGCGCCGTCGAAGACCTCTCGTTCTCCATCCAGGAGAAGGAGATCGTCGGTTTCCTGGGCCTGAACGGCGCCGGAAAGTCGACGACCCTGAAAATCCTCGCGGGGCTGGTGGTGCCCACGGCGGGCACGGTCTCCATCGACGGGGTCGACCTCGTCGGGGCCGGCGCCGCCTTCCGCGCGCGCATCGGGTACCTCCCCGAGGACCCGCCCCTCTACAAGGAAATGACCGTGCGCGAGTTCGTCCGCTTCTGCGGGCAGCTCCGCGGGATGCCCGCGAGCGAGGTCGACGCGCGCCTCCCCGACGTCCTGCGAATCGCCCAGCTCACGCACGTGGCGGACCGCGTCATCGGCGAGCTCTCGCACGGCTACAAGAAGCGCTGCGGGATCGCGCAGGCCATCATCCACAAGCCGGGCCTCGTCATCCTCGACGAGCCCATCAGCGGGCTCGACCCGCGGCAGATCGTCGAGATGCGGCAGGTCATCCGCGACCTCGCGAAGGACTGCACGGTCCTCGTCTCCAGTCACATCCTCGGCGAGATCAGCGAGACCTGCGACCGGATCCTCGTCCTCGCGGGCGGGAAGATCGTGGCGCAGGGCTCCGAGCAGGAGCTCGCGGCGCGGGCGCGCGGGAACGGCACGCGCCTCACCCTGATCGTCCGCGGGACCTGGGAGCAGGTCGAGGCCGGGCTCGGCGGGGTGCCCGGACTCACCGCCCACGACGAGCGGGAGGAGAGCCCCGGCGTGTGGCGTCTCCACGCCACCTTGTCGGGCGATGACCGCGAGGCCCTCGTCGCGAGCCTCGTCCGCGCGGGCGTGGGCCTGCGTCGCATGGTCGAGGACGAGACCGAACTCGAAACCATCTTCCTGGGCTTGACCCGCGAGGTGATGGCATGAACGGCATCCTCCTGGTCGCTCGCCGCGACTTCTGGGCCTACGTCAACACGGTGTGGGGCTGGGCCATCCTGGCCCTCGCCCTGTTCATCGACGGGCTCTTCTTCAACTTCTTCGCGCTCTCGAGCGCGCCCCGCTACTCGGCGGAGGTTCTCGAGGACTTCTTCTACCTCACGGGCGGCGTGGCCCTGACCTGCGCGGTCTTCGTGACGATGCGCCTCTTCGCGGAGGAGCGCCAGACCGGGACGATCGTCCTCCTCGAGACGAGCCCGCTCTCCGAGGCGCAGGTCGTGATCGGCAAGTACCTCTCGGGCATGGCCTTCATGCTCCTGTTCCTGGCGTGCACGCTGTACATGCCGGCGATGATCCTGAAGAACGGGAAGATCAGCGGCGAGGAGATCGCCGTCGGCTACCTCGGCTGCGCGCTGATGGGCTCGGCGGGGATCGCCATCGGCACCTGGGCCTCGTCGCTCGCGCGCAACCAGCTCCTGGCGGGGGTGGTGAGCTCGGTCGTGGTGGTCTTCTTCCTGGCGTGCTGGCGCCTCGCGAAGGTGCTCGACGCCCCCTTCAAGGACCTCATCTCCTACGTGGCGTTCTTCGACCGCCAGTTCAAGCCCTTCCAGGAAGGCCGCATCGACACCGAGGCCGTGGCCTTCTTCGTGTCGCTCACCTTCGCGTTCCTCCTGCTCGCCAACCGCTCGCTGCTCGCCCGGAGGTGGGAATGAGTCCCACGGCTGTGCTCTACCTGATCGGGTCGTTCGCCGTCTTCGTCGGCGAGCGCATGTTCGATGGCGCCGTGCGCTGGGGCCTCGACGGCGTGGGGGCGCTCCTCGTGCTCCTCGCCCTCGGCGGCCGGGCCATGAGCCTCGGTCGGCATCCCTCGGCGACCAAGCGCGCGCTGGGCTTCTACGCGGTGTCCCTGACGAGCGTGGGCTTCTACGCCCTCTCCACGCACGGCGGCGTGAGCGCGCTCGGGCTCTCCGGTGAGACCGCCCAGCACGCCCGCGTCGCGCTGCAGGCCCTCACGGCGCTCGTGTGGGTCAGCGCGGCGTTCCCGGCGATCGCCATCGACCGCACGCTCCACACCAGCCCCCACAGCGTCCACCCCCTGCGCCTGCGCGCGGCCACCGAGACCGGCCTGGTCCTCGCCTTCGGGCTGGGGATGCTCTTCCCGCTCAACTGGCTCGCCCAGTCGACGAACAAGCGCTTCGACTACAGCTTCTTCAAGACGACCGCGGTGGGCGACAGCACCCGCGCGGCCATCGAGGGCCTCGACGCGCCTGCCCGCGCGGTCCTCTTCTTCCCGGCGAGCTCCGAAGTCCTGCGGGAGGTGCGTCCCTACTTCGACGACCTCGCGGGGGAGAACCTGACCGTCGAGGTCGTGGACGTCGCCATGGCGCCCGAGCTCGCGAAGGACTGGAAGATCCGTGAGAACGGAACCGTCGCGCTCGTGAAGGGCGAGGCCGTCGAGACCGTGAAGATCGGCGAGAAGGAAGACGCGGCCCGCAAGGAGCTCCGGAAGCTCGACAGCAAGGTCCAGACCGCCCTGCTGAAGCTCGGGCGCGGGAAGCGCACCGTCTACGTGACCGTGGGTCACGAGGAGCTCTACTGGAAGGGCGCGAAGGGCGACGACGAGAACCTCTCGACGCTCAAGTCCGTCTTCGAGCAGCTCAACTTCAAGGTGAAGGAGCTCGGCGTGGCCGAGGGCCTGGCGCAGTCCGTCCCGGACGACGCGGCCCTCGTCGTCGTGCCGGGCCCGAAGAAGCCCCTCCTCGCGGAGGAGATCGCCGCGCTCCAGGGCTACCGCGACCGCGGCGGCGCCCTGCTCCTCATGTTCGAGCCCACCGACACGGCAGACACGGCACTCGCGGCCCTCGGCGGGGTGACGGCCACGGCGCAGCCCCTCCTCTCCGACACCCGTTTCGTGCCGCTCACGCGCGGGATCGCGGACCGCGCCAACATCGGCACGAACCGCTTCGGGAGCCACGAGAGCGTCGCGGCCCTCAACAAGGCCGCCGCCCAGTACGGGATGATCACCCCCAAGGCCGTGGCGCTCGCCGAGGCGGAGGGGCACCCCGGCAAGGTCACGGCCACCGTGAAGGGCTCGACGGAGTGGTGGACCGACCTCGACGGGAACTACGAGTTCGACAGCGGCATGGAGAAGCGTGGCGCGAGCGACCTCGCCTTCGTCGCCAGCGGACCCGCCGCGAACGACAAGGAGTGGCGCGTCGCGAGCATCGGCGACGCCACCTGGGCGAGCAACGCCATCCTCCGCCAGGTCCCGGGCAACCAGCTCTACCTGGTCGAGGCCATCGCCTGGCTCACGAACGACCCGGCGCTCGGCGGCGAGGTCAAGTCCGAAGAGGACGTCAAGATCCAGCACACGAACGAGGGCGAAGCCGCGTGGTTCTACGGGACCAGCGTGGTCGTGCCGGCCCTCGTCTTCCTCGGCGGGTGGTTCCGCGTGAGCCGTCGTCGCAAGCAGGGGGTCGCATGAGCAAGCCCGTCGTCATCTACGGGGCGCTCCTGGCGTTGTCGCTGGGCGCCGCGTGGCACCGCTACACCTCCGACACCACCGCCCCGAAGGAGGGCGTGGTCCTGGCGGACGGCAAGGAGGACGAGCTCCGGCGCGTGACCTACACGAGCGCCGACCTCGTCGTCACCTACGAGACCCGCACCGACGCCTTCGGCCCCTACGGCTGGGTCGTCGTCGACGAGACCCGGACGAAGAAGGTCGACGGCCAGGAGGTCAAGGAGCAGAAGCAGACGCGTTTCAAGGCCGGCACCGCCGCCGACAAGCTCGTCGAGGGCATGGCCCCGCTCGTCGCGCTCCGCGAACTCAAGGACGTGGCCTCCGACAAGATCACGACCTTCGGGCTGGAGAACCCCACGACGAAGCTCGAGGTCGACCTCGGCGGGCGTACGACGGCCCTCGCCGTCGGAGGAGAGACCTACGGGAGCAAGGACGTCTACGTCCGCGATGTCCCCACCCAGCGCATCTTCGTCGTGGACGACGAGCTCTTCAAGAGCTTGAAGTTCGCGGCGACGCGCCTCCCCGAGCGCAACCTCGTGGCGGCCAAGATCGAGGACATCGAGGCGATGACCCTCACGCAGGGCGCCAGCGTCGTGCGCTGGACGCAGGCCGCGCGCGCGGACCGCGAGGCCGCCTACTGGAAGCGCGAGGGCGGCACCGCCGACGCGTCGTCGAAGGACGAGGGCTTCGGGATCTGGATGGACAAGCTCCTGAAGGTCAAGTCCACCTCCTACGTGCAGGAGGGCGAAGCGCCCGCCGAGCTCGTGCAGGCCTTCGAGCTGAAGATCGCCTCCGCGAACGGCAAGCCCGAGACCCTCGTGTTCTCCCAGTCCGGCGAGGACTGGTACGCGACGTCGGAGAGCACCCGTGGCCTCGTGAAACTCCCCCGCGGGGCCGCCAAGGACGCCGCGGACGACGTCGCCGACGTCCTCGAGGGGAAGGCCCCCGTCGACGAGAAGAAGCCCGCCGCGGCACCCGCCACGCCCGGCGCGGACGGCGCCCCGGTCTCGACGCCCGCCTCCACGGGCGAGCGTCCGAGCCCGCTCCCGATGCCGCCCCTCGGCGCGAAGTCCCCGGTGCCGCCCGGCAAGTAGATGACCGCCGCGCGGGCGCGACCGACACGCCGCGCGGGAGGTTCCCGCCCACGCGAGGGCGGGGGCGTTGCGGGGGCGGAAAGCCCCCGCCCCCCGATTCTCTCGGCCCCTCCTGTCGGAGCACGTTAGCGTCGCGGGTCACCCTCGGAAGGCCCCGTGAAGATTGCCCGCATCGTGCTCGTCGTGCTCGCCACCCTCCTCATGACGCTCTCCGGCGTCGCGGACCTGGTCCAGCCCCCGCCCCTCGTCGAGGGCTTCACGGCGCTCTCCCTCCCCATGACCGTCGCGACGGCGGTGGGCGTCGGGAAGCTCGTGGGGGTGCTCGCGATCGTCCTGACGAGCTTCGTCCCCGCGGTCCCCCGCTGGCTCCGCGAGTGGGCCTGGGCGGGCTTCTGCATCGACCTCGCCGGCGCGAGCCTCGTCCACGTCCTCGCGAACGACACGGCGAACGTGGTGAACCCCGCGGTGATCCTGGTGTTCATCGCCGTGGTGAGCGTACTCGACCGGAAGGCCCTGGACGCCGCCACCGCCGCATAGACCGACTGCGGGCGCGCCGAGAACCGCTCGGGCTACTGCGTCCCGCCGCTCGTGAGCTCGCGGGCCATCCCCCCGACGAGGCGGCTCGTCTGGGTGTGGATGCCCCGGTAGACGCCGGCCATCGCCAGGCCCAGCGCCACGGCGAGGAAGGCCAGGACGACGAGGTACTCCGTCGTGGCCTGCCCGCGGCGCCCGCGCGGCGTCACGCCCGGGGCTCCCCGAAGCTCCGCGCGTAGAGCGCCTCGATGGCCTCCCGCCCGTTCGGGGCGAGGGAGCGCGTGCCCGTCCCGCAGAAGGCGCTCGTCTCGATGGACGGCACCGCGTCCACCCAGTCGTCGCCGTTCCAGCGGAACCAGGTGTCCTTGTCCTGGTCGAAGACCCAGATGCGCTTGTTCCACATGCGCGCGAGCTCGACGCTCCAGCCCGTGCCCCCCGTGACCGTGCCGTCCTCCTGGATGGCGCCGATCACGAAGATCTCCTGCGCGCCGCTGACCTGGTGCCAGAGGCTCTGCAAGACGCGGCGGATCACGTTGCTCTCGCTGTAGGAGCGACGCAGGCGGCGCGACACGTACGCGAGAGAGACGTCCCCCTGCGCGAGGGCCTGCTCCGTGAGGGGGTAGGCCCCCCGCGTGCGCGCCTGGGCGTGTCCGTCGAAGGTGTAGTTCATCTCGCGCACGCCCCAGCGCTCGGCGCACTCGCCGAAGGCTGCCTCGGCGCCCGCGGCCCCGCCGCTGTGGAGGGTACACTCCGCGGCGGTGACGGCATGCCCGGGCTCCGGGAGCGGGGCCTCCTCGCGCGCGAAGAACAAGGCCGCATCGAGGCGGACTGGGACCGCACCCGCGGCGCCCTGACGGTTGCGGCGCACGTGCAGCGCCACGCCGGAGCGGTCGCTCACCAGCTCGACCACGAGGGCGCCATCCACCCCCGGCACGTCCCGCGTCGCGGAGAAGGCATCCACGACGACGAGGCGCGAGGTCGCGGCGAGCTGCTGCAAGCCGCGCACGTCGTCCTCGCTGGGCTCGAGGCCGTCGACCACCACGAGGACGGGGGCGAACTCGAGCGCGTCCCGGAAGGTGTCGAGGAGGCCCTGGAGGCGGTCGACGAAGGCCACGCGACCGGCCTCGCCCGAGGGGACCACGTGGATCAGGCGGTTGCGCTCGACGGCGAGGAGGGCGTCGGCGCGGTCCAGGGGACGAACGCCCCGGGTCAGGCCCGAGAGGCCGCTCTCGTACGCATCACGCACGCCCTGGACGCTGTCGCGCAGGGCCACGTGGAGGACGCGCTCCCCGCGCAGGAGGCGCTCCAGCGCGAGGTGCACCAGGAAGGCGCTCTTTCCCACGCCCGCGCGCGCGTGCGCGAGGACGACATCGCCCGGGGACAAGGCGCCCCCCACGGCGTTCGGGAGGGACCTCAGCGGGGAACGATCGGAGACGTCGAGGACCGGCAATTCGTCCACCCTCCTGCATGCGGGAGCGCCCGCGACCACCCCGCCCGACAGGGACGAGTGCTCCGGCCTCCATAACAAGAACGACGAGGCGGGCCCTCCCCCCGTGCGAGGAGAGGGCCCGCCGTTGTCCCGCGGGGAGCGCGCTGCGACGCCCCCTGCAGTCACCCGATCAGCTGTTGCGCTTCTCGGCCTGGTACTTCTTGACGAGCTCTTCGGTGATGTTCGTCGGAGCGATGGAGTAGCGGCTGAACTCCATGCTGAACTCGGCCTTGCCCTGGGTCGCGGAGCGGAGGGTGGTCGAGTAGCCGAACATCTCGGAGAGGGGGACCTCCGCCTCGATCTGGGCGAAGCCTTCCTGCTCGGACGAGCCGATGACGATGCCGCGGCGCTGCATGAGCGTGCCGAGCATGGCGCCGTTGAACTCGGCCGGGCCCTCGAGGCCGACCTTCATGATGGGCTCGAGGACGACGGGCTTGGCCTTGAAGTAGGCCTCCTTGAAGCCGCCGATGGCCGCGAGCTGGAACGCGATGTCGCTGGAGTCGACCGCGTGGCTCGAACCGTCGTTGATGCCGCAGGTGATGTCGACGACGGTGGCGCCGATGAGCTCACCCTTGTCGAGGCACTTCTTGAAGCCCTTGTCGCAGCTCGGGATGAACTCGCGGGGGATCGCACCGCCGACGATGTCGTCCTGGAAGATGTAGCCCTTGCTCTCGTTCGGCTCGATGAAGCCGGCGACGCGACCGTACTGACCGGACCCACCCGTCTGCTTCTTGTGGGTGTAGTTGAAGTCGGCGCGCTGGCTGATCGTCTCGCGGTAGGCGACGCGGGGGGGCGACGTCACGACTTCGCAGTTGTACTCGCGCTTCATGCGCTCGACGTAGACGTCGAGGTGGAGCTCGCCCATGCCGGAAATGATGGTCTCGCCGGTCTCAGGGTCGGAGGACACGCGGAAGGTCGGGTCTTCCTTGGAGAAGCGCTGGAGGGCCTTCGACATGTTGGCCGTGCCCGCCGCGTTCTTCGGCTTGATCGTGAGGTCGATGACCGCCGCGGGGACGTGGATCGAGCTCATGGCGAGGTCGATGTTGCCGTCGTGGAAGGTGTCACCGGAGAAGCAGTCCACGCCGAAGAGCGCGACGATGTCGCCGGCGCAGGCGTCCTCGATGTCTTCCATCTCGTTGGAGTGCATGCGCACGAGACGGCCGACCTTCACGCGCTTGCGGGAGCGCGCGTTCTCGATCTGGTCGCCCTTGCGGAGCACGCCCGAGTAGATGCGGAGGTAGGTGAGCTGGCCGTAGCGACCGTCCTCGAGCTTGAACGCCAGGGAGATGAAGGGCGCGTTGATCTCGCTCTTGACCTCCACCTTCGCCTCGTTGTTGTTGAGGTCGACGGCGTCGTTGCGGACGTCGGTCGGGGCGGGGAGGTACTTCGCCACGCCGTTGAGGAGGAGCTGGACGGCCTTGTTCTTGTAGGCCGAGCCGAGGAACACGGGCACCAGCTTGAGGGCGATCGTGGCGTCACGGATGGCCTTCACGAGGGTGGCCTCGGAGGGCTCGCCCTCGAGCATCTCCATCATGAGGTCTTCGCTGAAGACCGAGACGTTCTCGAGGAGCTCGGTGCGGAACTTGGCGGCGTCTTCCGCGAGGTCGGCGGGGATGGGACCCTCGTGGATCTCTTCGCCGTTGTCACCCGTGAAGGTGTAGGCCTTCATCTTGACGAGGTCCACGACGCCCTCGAGCTTGTCCTCGAGACCGATGGGGAGCTGCATCATGACGCTGTTGTGGCCGAGCTTCTCACGGAGCTGGCCGCAGACGCGGAGGGGGTTGGCGCCCTGGCGGTCGCACTTGTTGACGAAGGCGAGACGCGGGACGTTGTAGCGGCGCATCTGGCGGTCGACGGTGAGGGACTGGCTCTGGACGCCGGCCACCGAGCAGAGCACGAGGATGGCGCCGTCGAGGACGCGGAGCGCGCGCTCGACTTCGATCGTGAAGTCGACGTGCCCCGGGGTGTCGATGATGTTGATGTTGAGCTTCGGAGCGTCCGGCTCCTGGGTGTCCTGCCAGGAGCAGTGCGTGGCGGCGCTCTGGATGGTGATGCCGCGCTCGCGCTCGAGGTCCATGGAGTCCATGGTGGCGCCGACGCCGTCCTTGCCCTTGACCTCGTGGATCGCGTGGATGCGGCCCGTGTAGAAGAGGATGCGCTCGGTCAGCGTGGTCTTGCCCGAGTCGATGTGGGCGCTGATGCCGATGTTCCGGATCTTGGAGAGGTCGGTGTACACGGTGCCTCCGCGGGCAGGGTGGGACGGTCAGGGAACGAACGAGAAGGGGGAGCCCTACAAGTCGCGCGTTCTACCCGGAAGCGAGGCGCGTTGCAAGGCAACTCGCGCGCGCCGCGGGGCAGGTCGCGCGGGCGCGCGCGGAGAGCGCCCGCACCCACGCGGGGATAGCCGCGCCCGATGGACGAGCGCGACGCAGGAACACGTGGCGGAGGGGTCGCGCGGATGCTCGCGAGCAGCGTGCTCTTCACGGTGATGGCGCTGGCCGTGGGGCGCGCGCACGCGGTGGAGCCCGGCCTCTCGACCGCCGCCGCGAGCCTCCTCCGCTCGGCGGTGAACCTCGCCCTGCTCGTGATCTGGACGCGCGGCGCGCCGGCGCTCCTCGTCGGGGACCTCACCCCGCGGCGCGACGAGACGGGTCGTGTCGTGGCGCGCCCCCTCCTCCCGCTCCTCGTGCGGGGCCTCTCGGGCGGCGTCGCGCTGATGACCTACTTCGCGAGCATCTCCCTCCTCTCCGCGGGCGAGGCGGCCTTCCTCAACCAGACGAGCGCGGGGTGGACCGCGGTCCTCGGCCCCTACGTCGTCGGGGAGCCCACCGGCGCGGCGGGGTGGCTCGCGGTGGGCGGCTCCCTCGTGGGCGTGGCGTTGCTCGCGCACCCCCGCGCGGGGGTGAACGACGTCGCGGGGCGGAGCCTCGGGCTCCTCTCGGGTTTCTCCGCGGCGATCGCGTACCTCTCGATCCGCCGCGCGGCGCAGCACCCGCCCACGGTCATCGTCGCGTGGTTCACGGCGACGAGCACGGTCCTGGCGAGCGCGTGGATGCTCGCGACGGGGGCGCACCTCCCGACGACCCTCGCGGCGTGGGGATGGCTCACGGTGGCGGGGGTCGCCGCCACCGTGGCGCAGATCCTCATGACCCAGGCCTACCACCGGGGGCGACTGGCGCTCATCGCGGCGGCGGGCGCAACCTCGCCGATGCTCACCGCGCTCGGGGGATGGGTGCTCCTCGGACAGGTCCCCGACCGCGCGGGGATGCTCGGGATGGCGGTGCTCGCCGTGTTCGGGATGGTGGTCCCGTTCGCGCGGGAGCGGTGGGAGACGCGGGGGGCGCGTCCGGCGTAGGGCCCAGGCGGCAAGCGCGGGGACGACGCAGTTCACGCCCGGCGTGGCACCGACGTCCTCACGATCTCCACCACCGCGCTCGCCCCCGCCACCGGCACGTCCGGCTTCCGCACGCGCACGGACACGCGCGTGACCGGGAATCCGCTCAGGATCGCGCGGGCGACCCGCTCCGCGACGGTCTCGACCAACCGGATGTGCCCCGCGGCGAGGATCCCCTCGACGCAGCGCGCGACCTCCGCGTAGTCGAGGGTGTCCCGGAGGGCGTCGTCCTTGGCGGCCCGCGCGGCGTCGATCTCGAAGGCGAGGTCGAACACGAGGGCCTGCACGCAGGCTTCCTCCCAGGCATAGGCCCCGATGCGTGCCGGGAAGCGCAAGCCCTCGATGCGGAGGGTGTCGGGTCGACGCGTGGATTCTTGGGGCGGAGGGGGCGGCGGCCCCCTCCGCAACGCCTCCCCCGGCACGGTCGCGGGGTCCATCCCGCCGCGCGGGGTCCGCGCCACGCCGGGTCCCTCCCAGTCCAGGCGACCCTCCCGCCACGCGACGAGGGTCTTCGCCGCGGTGGCGCCCTGTCCGAAGGCCGTGGGCACGGTGGGGGCCTCGCCCGCGCAGAGGTCCCCCACCGCGAACACCCCCGGGAGGGCCGTACGCTGGAGACGGTCGACGAGGACGCTCCCGTCGGGTGCCCGCGGGACCGCGAGGTCGTCGCCCGCGGGGACAGGACCGATGCAGCGGAAGAGGGAGTCGCAGGGGATCTCCGTCCCGTCCTCGAGGCGCACGCCCGTGAGCGCAGGCGCGCCGAGGAGCGCCGTCACGCGCGTCGTGAAGCGCACGTCCAAGCGAAGGTCGTTGAGGACCGGCGCGCGCAGCTCCTGCCGCGCCGAGAACCCCGCGCCCCGGTGGAGCACCGTGACGGAGGCCGCGTGGGGCGCCAGGAGGAGCGCGTGCTCGCAGGCGTCGTCGCCCCCGCCCACGATCACGACGCGCCGCCCCGCCCAGGCCGCGGGGTCGGGCCCCACGTTGTCGACGACTCCCACGAGGGGCGCTTCCCCCGCGCGGTCGCCCGCGATCTCGAGCCGTCGCCGTCGCACGCCCGTCGCGAGGATGACGTGCACGTCGAGGAAGACGCGCCCGTTCGCGACCACCGTGAGGTCCCCGTCGTCGTCGTCTCCGAGGAACACGCGCGCACGCGCGCCGGTCTCCACGGGGACGCCCTTTTCGGCGAGCTGGCCCAGGAGCGTCGCGAGGAGCGTGCGCCCGTCGATTCCCGGGAGTCCCGGCAACGCGGCCACGGGCCCCGGGATGCGCAGGAGTTGCCCCCCCGGCGCGTCGCTCGCTTCCAGGACGAGCGGGTGCAGCCCCAGTTCGGCGCACCAGAGCGCCGCAGAGAGCCCCGCCGGCCCGGCGCCGATGACGACGACGTCCGGATTCCCGCTCGCAGCCGAGGTCACCGCCTCAGCCCGCGATGCGGATCACCGCCTTCGGGTGCTTCTTGATGACCTGCTCGAAGGCCGGGGCCTCCCAGCTCGCGAGGTCCACGAGGGTGCCCTCGCCCTTGTTGAGGATGTGCGTCCAGACGGCGTCCTGGATGCCGTTGGCGCGGTCCTCGAGGAGCGCCTTCGTGATGTCCCAGGTCTCGAAGATCCGCCGCCCCACGATGCCGTGGACCTGCAGACCGTCCATGACGATGCGGTGGACGTCCTCGACCATGGCGTCGCCGTTCTTCACGCCGAAGAGCACCACGTGCCCGCCGCGGCGCGTGAGCTTGAAGGCGTTGTTCATCGAGCTCGTGAAGCCCGCCATCTCCATGGCCACGTCGACGCCCACGCCGTCCGTGAGGTCCCGCACGGCGGCACGGAGCGACGGGTCGCTCGCCCAGGGACGCTCGGGCGAGGCCGGCTGCGGGACGAGGACCTCGTCGCAGCCGAGCTTCCGCGCGAGCTCGGCGTGGTGGGGATCGACCTCGACGCCGATCACCTTCTTCGCGCCCATCCCCCGCGCGATGAGCACCGCGAAGAGGCCGATGGTGCCGCAGCCCAGGATCGCGACGGTCTTCCCGCGCAGGTCCGCGGCCTGGCAGGCGTGGACGGCGTTCCCGAAGGGCTCCTGCACCGCGGCGACCTCGGGGCGGATCTTCGAGAGATCCGTGCGCCAGAGGCTCTTCGCCGGCAGGACGAGGTACTCCGCGAAGCACCCGTCCATGCTGATGCCGATGATCTTGTCCTTCGCGCAGACGTGGGTGTCCCCCACCCGGCACTGGTAGCAGGTCTCGCAGATGATGTGGCTCTCGGTGGAGACGATCTCCCCCGGGCGATACCCCCACCGTGCGGCGGCCTCCGGGCCGACCTCGACCACCTCGGCCAGCATCTCGTGCCCGATGATCCGCGTCTGCCGACCCTCTTCCGCGAGCGACCCCTCGATCATGTCCCCGAAGGCCTTCCGCCACCAGATCCCGCGGTCACTCCCGCAGAAGCCCGCGAACTTGACGCGGAGGAGCACGTGATCGGGCGCGGTGATGCGCGGGACCGGGACGTGGCGCTTCACGAGGCCGGTGGAGCGGTCCCAGCCGTCCAGGACGCGGTCGAAGGTGAGGGCGAGCATCGTGTCGGACATGGGAACCCCTGCGCCGCCGCAGGGTATCCCGCGCGCGGGCCCGCGGGAGGAGGTCGCTGATGGCCACGCCCCCGGAACGGTACGCGCCGTCACGCGTGCAGACCGCCGTCTCGGGCGCGTTGCGCGCGGTCCTCGCGGAGGTGGTGCGGAACGGGTTCCCCCCCGACGCCCCCGAGGTCCTGCGCTTCACGAGCGGCGTGGGGTGGCGACTCCACCGGGCCCTCGCGCCGGCGCGTGCTGCAGGCGTGCGCGAGGTCCTCGCGGAGCGCTTCGGCGCGCGGGGCTCCGCCCTCGACGCCCTCTGCCGGGAGGCCCACGACCTCGCGTTGCAGGCCCGCCTCGAGACCCTCCTCGTCCCCCGCATGACCGACGCCCAGCTCCGCGCCCTCGTCCGGCATCGGGGGCTCGTCCGTCCCCCCTGCGTGGTCGTTCATCCCCACGTCGGAC
>JACCDO010731376.1_pt1 | contig 13010 bp, 10 predicted proteins | sample 7446101 | NCBI WGS metagenome assembly JACCDO01 (sample SAMN15323440, study PRJNA562643) | freshwater metagenome | isolation source: river surface water | place: USA:Blue River Watershed | collected 2017-08-16
ATACAGTCCTACCAGTCCTGCTTACAGCCCTACGAGCCCTGCATACAGTCCTACGAGCCCTGCATACAGTCCTACGAGCCCTGCATACAGCCCTACGAGCCCTGCATACAGTCCTACCAGTCCTGCCTATTCACCGACTGAGTCGTCCATGACCTCAGGATCAGGCACACATGCCTCCAGCTCAGGCACAAGGTCTGCAACAAGCCCTGTATATTCACCTACTTCCCCGGCATACAGCCCAACAGAATAGTTGACGGATTCAGTAGAAGTGCATCACCTGCGCTTTGGGCATCGTGCTAAACACGGCTCACCAAAAATATCCACAAACAAAAAATAAAAACCAAAACAAAACAACCAAAACAAAACAAACAACCAAACAAACGCAAACATAGTTTCACATCCGTAACTTTAAAAGCAAAAGAACAAAAACGGCAACGATAAAGCGGTAAACCCGCCATCGCAAGAATGATAAAAAGGACTGCTTCATGCTTAGTTAATGATTCGACACTTTCGTTTTTCCTAGTAATTATGATAACAAAGAACAACGAGCCATTTTATTTCTGATTTTATTTGCACATTACAGAAAATATATAAATATAAATGCGCTAACCCACTCTTGGCACTCGCGCGCGATGTGGGAAATGCTGCCATGTCCTCCATCACAAGGCAAAGACCGTAGGCATCAGCGCCGCAGGCGTACACACAGGCTGCTCCTTGAGCCAAGGATGATCAAGAGCTGCTCTCGCTGCAATTCGCAGACTTGGGTCGTATCGCATCAGTGACGCGAGAAGGTCGCATCCAACCTCACTTAGGAACATCGTGTCAGCCGCACCTCCTCGCGCATGATGAAAGCGTTGTTTGATTTGTCGTAACTCCAAACAATCTTTCAAAGGTGTATCTGAGCTCTTTGCAGCAGCATGATCGCCAATCGGCTTGTCACCGCTTTTCACAATCTTGTCTCCAATCATAAGCGCATAGTTTGGCTTCTGTGTGACCCCTGACCAGTCGCGCTCAGTAGGCGTGCCCAGTAGGGCACAAATCATGCGCATCTGGTCGACTTCGCCTTTTCCAGGCAGCAGGACATTGCCAGAAAGCAATTCGCCCAGTATACAACCACAACTCCATATATCAACACCTGAACCATATGCACGTTCACCTAGCAACAACGCTGGGTCACGATACCAGAGGGTCACGACTTCAAACGTCAGGACTTGAGTGGTCTTGTTTCCAATCCTGCGGGCCAATCCAAAGTCGCACAATGTTAGGCGGCCCGATTCTGGTGCGTATAATAAATTAGTGGTTTTGATGTCCCTATGTATAAATGAATGCTTGTGTAAATATGCGACGGCACTTAACAGTTGGGCGAACAGCTGCTTGATCTCCCCTAAGCTGAATGCTGGCCCGCTGCTTTTCTTTTTTTGCAATAATGACATAACTTCTCTCAAATCTTGCCCAACGTGCTCCATCACAAAATAAATCTTGTCCATAGTGCTTCCGTAGACGATTTCCCGCAATTTCACGATGCTTGGGTGATCCAACATCTGTAACACGTTTGCCTCTCGCAATGCAGTAATTGGAAAGCCAAACTTACTTATTGCACTTGATCCCAATTTCACCTGTTTTATAGCATAAATCTTTCCAGATTGTAAGCATTTAGCTCGAAAAACCATCCCGAAAGATCCCTGATCTATAAAGTTCAAAGGCTGATAGTTGTCAACACTGCGGCACCCATTTAACAGCGAGTCGCGCAACACCTGGTCTTGTGCTTGTGCAGCTACCATAGGCACAGAATGTTTTCCTGTGGTGAATGTATCCCTTTTCGTATTATCTCGAGCTTCACGGTGAGACCCACTAGCATTTACAATAGCTGAATTTCGATCTGGAAAGCTTGACTCTCCCGTGCGAGATTTCTTATTTAATGGCTCATCTTCATTCTTATCATGAATATCGTCATCCCATCGACCCATGCCTTTCTTTAAAAACGTTTCGGTCGACCTCTCTCAAAATCATGAAGATTTTGGACTTCTAAAAAACCTCCGATGATGAAAACAGTCAGGGTCTTGATTCTCAAGCTTCCTAGAGTAAACAGTTAATTTTTTCACTCTTTTCGAATGTTTGTTACATTACTGCTTGTTTTAGTCATCACATTACTTTTCGTGTCCGGTGCCAGTAAAATTATTGTCAATCGACATTCCGATCCTGACGTTGGTCTCTCGATGGTCGAGTTGGTTACGAGACGAGGTTATGATATAGAAACACATTATGTGGTCACAGAAGATGATTATATTCTTACTGTTTTTCGCATACCAGGTAAAAAAGGCTCGCCGCCAGTTTTGTTGCAACATGGATTATTCGACTCTTCGTTCACGTGGATATCGAATTATAAAGACCAATCGTTTGCGTACCTTCTCTCTGATGCAGGATTTGATGTCTGGATGGGTAACAATAGAGGCAATTACTACGGCAGAAACCATACGACGTTGGACCCTGACGCTAAAGCACCGAATCCATTCTGGCAATTTTCCTACGATCAAATGGCAATGTTCGACGCACCAGCTATGATTGAATATGTTCTTAAAATAAATGGGGCATCAACTACTGCTTATGCGGGCCATTCGGAGGGCACGATGCAGTTTTTCGCGGGAAGTTCGTTGGGATTACCCGCCTTCAAAAAAGTGAATTTGTTCGTTGGTCTCGCTCCCGTTGGAAGCGTTGCTAATATTAAAAGTCCAGAATTAATCGCTTTAGCGCATACGGATCTTGCGCAAAACCTTATGAATAGAGGCTTACAGGAATTCATGCGTCTGAGAGCACCGGAAAACAGACTCGACTCTGAAGTCTGCAAACTCTCTCCACGAGTTTGCTCCCTCACACTGGATACGCTATGTGGGCCCACAGTTAACCTGAATATCAGCAGGTTGCAGGTTTATTTTGGAGAAACTCCTGCAGGCACTTCAACCATGAATGTGAATCACTTCGTGCAGGGCATCGTGGACCGAAAAGCGCGCTTCCGTATGTACGACTTTGGCTCGGATGAAGCCAACGCTGCTCATTACAACGGAGCCAATGAGCCACCTATATATGATTTAACAAAGTTCAATGTGCCATCTGTGTTATTCAGCGGAAAGAGGGACTGGATGGCAGATCCCAAAGATGTCCGCGAATCTTTGATCGAGAAAATACCTGCCAAGTACATTGTGCAGCACAATGTAGAAGAAGGGTTCGCACATTTGGATTACGTTTGGAGCCCGGATGCAGCGAAAAAAGTCTATCTTCCTGCTATAGATCTCATGAAGCAATATGCAGATAAATCCAATTAGCGAACTCATATGAGTGCAAAAGGTCATGAGAATGGCGAAGTGTTTACTAGCCTTTCTATTTTCTATATATAGTGCGTCGTGCAAGCAACCGATCGATAGAATCGAAACCCTCTATTTAATTTATAAAACATATATATATCATAACATTTATGTACACTACCCTCGGGTCGCGATCTTGCCCCCGCCTAAGCAGATATCGTTTTGATAAAGTGCGCATATTTGGCCTGCTGTCAGGCTGCGTTGCTGATTTTCAAACGATACAATTAATCGATCGTTACGTCTTGATGCAAAGCAACGGACAGGAGGCTGATTATAACGGGCTTTGCAAAGCAAGTTAGGCAAGATCCCGCCGTCATATAGTAAGACCTCTGGACATCTACCATTTACCCAAGAGAAATCGCTAATATGAACACTAAGATCAGTTGAAAATAGAGCAGGATGGTCAGATCCGCGCGCCACAAGAATATCTCCTATCTGAGAAGGGCGTCCAGCGTATGCAGCCACGTCCGCATCATGTGCAACGACAAAGTACTTCATTTCTGCACCTCCAATGCGCGCCCCTTGTCCGGCTGTCAAAGCCTCTTTTCCTTGATGAGTGCCGACGACATGACCAGTATCTACATCAATAAACCTCCCTGGCGTCAAATTTATGTACTGTCCAAGAAATTGAGAAAACTTTCTTTTGCCGATGAAACACACACCCATGCTCTCGGCCTTCTCCAACACGCGTAGCCCATGTAGTGGCTCTCGCACAATCTGCCTTACTTGTTTTTTTGTTAAGCCACCTAAAGGGCAAAGCACTCTGCGCAATTGTTCGCCGGAAGTCATCGACAGGAAATACGATTGATCCTTGGTTGAATCGACACCTCTAATCAGAACTGGCATTTCATCTGATAATTCGATAATTTCACGCAATACATCCCCTGTACTACAGCTGCTTGATAAAAAATTGGGAATGTGCAGAATTCCGTTAGGTCGGCGTTGACCTAATTGGACGTAATGACCAGTGGCCATGAAATCCGCATCCTGAGTTTTTAAGGCATATTCTTTCATCTGTTTGAATTTAATTATGCGATTGCAATTCACATCTGGGTTAGGAGTCTCGATTCCGCTTTGATACGCTTCTAAAAAAGGAGTAAAAACTCCATTCCAATACTCCTTGACAAATTCAACTTCTAGAGCAGGAATCTCCAGGCGAGAACACACATCTCGCATGTCTTGCAAGTCTTGCGAGTATGAGCACACAAATTCGCCGGCTTCATCAGAACTATCCCAATTTTTCATAAAGACTCCAACACAATCGAAGCCTGCAGACTTCAATATGTACGCAGTAGCGGCGCTATCGATCCCGCCACTCATTGCGACTACGACGCGAGGACGCTTTCGAATTTGGGATATTTTTGGTGAGTGTGACATGCTTCCAGAGGAAATATTTGTCCCAAAAGCCTGAAACCTCAACAAATAAAAACTCTTGTAGTCTTGTCTAGATTTCAGAGTGCATCCAGTTCTCAGAACATGCATCCTGATTTGATGAACGCCAAACATAGCCGATTAATACGTAGGGGTAGATTGTAAGCTATTAATAGTGCACCTTATAGCGCAAAGTAGCCATCATAGCGTTAGTACCTGGCCTTTCAGTTTCTGCTATCTTCTCCTTCAAGAAAATGAAAATTGTAATTTTTGATTTCCGTCCAAAGGCATGAAACCTCCTTAACCCCCCATAATATCAATAAATTTGCAAATTTCGGGTCTCAATATAATGAATTCTGGGAATCCTAATGATGTTATTATGACTCCTCTCGAACGAGCATGGAAAGCAGAGGAAGATCAGAGAAAACGTGATGAGATCGACATGGCTCGTGCCATGGCATTAAGTGAGAAAAAACACGAGCATACCAATTCGAATGCACATATAAGCGAAAAGAGGAGCGAGAGTACTTCCAATAAGTACCGTGTGGTACCACGAATTACGATTAATCCTGTTGATGATCATGAATCTTTATCCTTAGACGGAAAAGGCAATGCTGCAATATTCACAATAAAATGGTCTCCTGATAATCGCTGCATTGCTGCAGGCCATGGATCAGGACGTATTGCTATACATGATACCAAGACAGGGCATCTGCACTATGATGTAATGGTTCAAAAAAGCCAAGGTGGCTCCGGAATAGCAGACCCAACCGTCGTATCAAATCTTAAATTTCGACCAGGAAACTTTTTGACTCAACAAAATCACTACATAATTTTAGCCGCCATAAGCAATGGTCAAATTCAGCATTGGAAAGTGACTAGCCCACTGAAAGATGACGATAGCGTAGTCGATGTAGCTGGTCAAGGGTGCACAGGCATGCACTGCGTTAACGCATTTTCTATCGGTGGGGATGCTAAATCTGCAGGTTTATGTGTAGATTATGATATGAAAGGAAGCAGATTTGCTGTTGGCTGCAAAGATGCGGTTGTGCGCGTTTATGATGAAGAGACGTGCAGTCTTATAACGACACTAGATGGGGGAGAAGGTCGAACGTATGAAATCAGTGATGTCGACAAATTGCTGACAGATAGAGGATTCTATAATATGAGTACCTTTCAGCATAATCAAATCAAAAAAGACTCTGCTTACGAGGTTATTCGTAAAGATAACTTGAAAATGGCTGTCAAAATTATTAACGAAGAGCAGGTGACGCAGGTGGAACGTCACAGCAATCGTGTGTACAGTTGTAAATTTGCGAGTGGACATTCTTCGCCCATTGATCACTTGGTGGTCTCCGGCGGTTGGGATCGTTCTATTTTAGTATGGGATACGCGTATTAAAGGTCCTCCAATTAAGAGCTTCCATGATGCGTTCTTGGTTGGTGACTCTCTGGACGTCCTAGATTCAACAATTCTCACTGGTTCTCATCGAGAAGCTAACCAATTACAAGTTTGGGACTTTCGATTTGGAGGTGCACCAATTTCTATTACACCAACAGAAGACAACTTGGCTTTTGCAGCAGGATTTAGTCGCGGTTTGACTGGTGAAGTAACAGAACGCTTCATGTGCGTAGGAGGGGTCGGCCCAGGCCCTAACAGCGACCTCAAGATCTACGATCATTCCCCTCATTGTGATAATGCTTTAGCTTGCGTTTTGCCAGATGTTCGAGGAGGTGTGGTAGCCTTGGATTGGGCGCACGTGAATCCAGTAGATCTGCGCTCAGCTTCACAACGTCGAAACAGCAGTAGAGGCAGCGTGGCGGGCGGGCGTCTGGTCCTCGCGACCGGTGATGACAGCATAAGGATCGTTGAAGTATGCACTGAGAAATCAGCAATGTATATTGATGATGAAGAAGAATATTTAGTAGATGGTGAGGAGGATGAGGATCACAATGATTTGTTCCAAGGCTCCTTAAGCACTTCAGGCAGCGGTATGGGCAAAATTATCAGACACCTCGCGTTGTCGCAATCCCAGGCCAATATTCAGTTGTCCGCAGTGCCTGAAATGGCCAGCTCTCATTCTGAAGTAGTTTTGCCAAAGCTTTCCCCGCGCCCTGTGTCAGAATCTCCGCGAGGGATCAAGCAATCTCCTCGGGGTACAAAAATTTCAGACGAGAAGTTACCTCAAATATCCCCACGGGGTGGCTCAGCTGCGCTCCATGCAAAGCTTCCTTCGTCGCGATTGGATTTCAATGCATCAGCGAATGGTGAATTTGCTTCCCCTTCTGCGAAGATGCACACAGGAGTCGACGACATAAATACCAGCGGGGAAATTGACAGCCCAACGGCACGAGCTATTCTCGCTGCTGGCAATCAAATAATGTCACCTGATAATGATGCTGTTGATGGGCACATCAACCAATTCTTAGATGATATGAAAAACATGTAATAAACTTGCCGGTTGTGAGAGTTTTCTAAGTTTCTCTTGTCTCGCGGCGAATGCTGATGGCTCAGCGAGGACAGTTGTTTATCTTATCTCTGCAGTGATTTGTACTTAGTACTTTAATTCAGTTACAAAGTGTTTTATATATCTACCATAAGCTTTTTATCTTGAATAGTTGTGTGAACACTCATTAGATGTCGCGAGAATGTAAAGCAATCGGCTGTTAAGTAAACTGGGAAATGAATATCCTTGTGTCAACTTGTCTTCGCTTTTTGACAACCGCTCTATGTAAGTTTTTCTTCCCTTTACGGATGTTTATATTTTGGATCCAAATGCTTTATTCCATGCCTCTGAGTGCATCCGCTCGTTCACAGCTTCAAGCTCCAATGGACTAGCTCCCGCATTCAGCACTCCGTGCACTTCCCCAAATGTGTAACTGTTGCCTTCTACTTTTTCATCCCAAGCAGTTCCCCCATCTATGCTAAGTTTGCTGCGAATGACCGTCTGCGTGCCATCAGCTGCTGTCACGCCAGCGTGAATGACGTCATCATTCACATCCAGCGTACCTGTTGTGCATACATTATACAGAATGGCACCAGGTCGAGCGATGATACGATCAGCTGTCACATTGACCAGAATACAGCCTTCGGCATCAATAAAGTTGCAGCGCACTCCAGTCAGTACACTCTTGCGTACTGAACCGCTCCCGAGATGACTCATGGCCACAACGCTGGAGTCGTCTACCTGCGTCGCGTGTAGTGCAGACCCCTTCAGTCGCTCTTCTTCCATTTGGAAAAATTGTCGCATGAATGTCGCTTCTTCTGACGCTTCTGTGATCAACAGCGCATTTTTTGCATAAAGTTTAACTTGCCCGTAATCCCACCAGCAGGGATCGCGGCCCACATCGACCGGACCAAACACGCCCAAGGCCTTGCTGCCAGCGCTGTATTTCTCCAAGAAAGTCTGCATCATAGATTCGATGCGATCGTAATGCTTTCCTGAGGCTTCCTGGCTTACTCCTTTGCCCGCCATGACGCCAACATAGGCCTCGCGCTTTAGTGTCATGGGCATCCATAAATGCGGGTCGCTATCAAGCTTGCCTTTCTTGGCAGCGAGTTCATGGTGGAACTCAGACAATAATGTAAATAAGAGCGCGGAAGATATGCTGAATGAACCCAGCGAGGCTCCGACCGCTTTGATTGTGTCCAAATGCTGCAGCAATTCCATAGCCTGTTTGTGAGACACTTTTTCCACCTGAGCTGCTTTGCCACTCTCAGTCAAGGCAATCAACCCATACTTGTCCATGCCCTTTTCCTTCCACTCCGCTTCGTCCATCATGGGTCCAAGACTGCACAAAATGTCTGCATGATAGGCAGGTGTGTATTCCACAGATACTGTTGGTACGAAGATTTGATCTCCCCAGAACACGCTTAAACGCCCACGGCGGCTTTTAGAATAACAACCTGTCTGTTTGACCACTGACTCCAGAATGGTAATCGGCACATCCTTACCATCAACTTTTACTAAAGCAGGAAGCTTAACACCAGGCTTGTTGTTGTTTTCTGCTCCGGGTAAGGGTGCCATACGTGTTCCCTTTCCTGCTGTATGATATAGTCCGACACTTATGCTGCCCTCTCCTATTAGTGCATTTAGATCCATATTAAATTCTTCTTTCGCTATCTTGACTGCATTTTGATATGCATATAAAGTACCAAGAGCTATTGCGCATATAAATTGTATAATATAAAATATTTGGTTAGATCATTCATGCGAGGAACGGATGATGTTAATGCGCCTTGCAACATACTCAAGTTAATACAAAATAAATCAAGAAAATGTTTTCAAAGCACCTACCATTACCAGCACCTCCGGGCCAGTCTTCATGAACGGCAATGATGGTGCAAGCAGCAGCTACGACAGAGCCTTTCCCTCTTGATAGTCGAGTCTGCCAATACTTGGCTTCATCTGGTTTTCCACAGCAGATGATCACTACGTCGAATGATTCGAGTGAATTCATTAATGAAATATTAGATCGTAGAGCTTCTGCCATGATTTACTTGCACTCTTTTCGATTTACTTGTGTAATCTGCATAAATCCTGATATATCACGTCCGCTGTGGGCTTGGGAACCCTTGGATGATGTGGGAGGTTGAGACGCCAAAAAAGTGACTATGAAATAACTTCATTCCTCATCTTTATTTCATAGTATGTTTTTCACTTTGTTCATAAGCTTTTTTACAAAACAAAAATTTCATTTCCTAATACAAAAATACAAAAGATTTCGCTTCCATTTCATTCGTAGCGCTCTATAAGGCCCTATCGTCCTCAACAATATTATCCTCTCGCTTTCTCTTGCTGTTAATCTCATTGTCAAAAGACTTTCCATTGTTATCTAAGACAGTGGGTCGGGTGGCATCACTGCTTGGCACGAGTTCACTTCGACGGACACTCTTGGTACTGTAGGCCGACAGCAGTTGAGAGAATGTCGCATTGGCAATGCTTTTATGCTGTACGTCATTATCTATACGTTGGTCTTGCTGCGCAGGTTTGGCTGCATATAAGCACACTTCTGGTAATGGAAAAAATATTGCTTCCCATGACCGTTCCATAAAATGACCAGTTTCGGGATTGATGTGTACATGCAATTCATCGAAAAACTGTTGATAGTAAGACTTTTCTTTACGACGTACATGCACTGAAGATATGGCAAACATGCTGTAATAACTAACGACATGCGTTGTGATATTTGGAAAAAAATGGTCGTACCACAGTGCATAAGGCCGACGAGTCGCTGGTAAACAAGCCACCGACGCTGACAATTCCAAAGTTTTTGCATTATTAGAATCAGTCCCTGACCATTTTTTAATCATAAATTTTCCTAGTCGGCCTCTTACAGAAGGAATTATCCATTGGCCTGCCAAAACTGAATTTTTGGTAGAATTGACGCGTTGGAATAGTTGTCGAGTATGTTCAATTTTGATATCATTCATGCATGAAGCAGGCAAGAACACGGTAACGTCTGCCAAAAGTAAATAATTTTGAAGAATGTGGTATATATATGTGTCTGCTTCTCGTCCTAAATTTTCAACATTAACTATTTGAAATCGTTTCTTATCATCTATGAATCTTCTTATTGCGTCCATGATCCGAGGTGAGCTATTTCGCTTTTTATTCAATGAACTATTCAATATCTCTTCTAAATCATCGCCCCCTTTATTGTATATAGTAATTCTCATATCAGTATTAGCATCAAATGTCGCTGGATTGCATATTAACTCTAAACTCGCAAGTAGATCTTCTCGAAATCTTGATAGAACTATTTCAACAGTAAAACTCGACATTTTGCGCTTTAAATTGAAAATTACTTGTAAAGATATAGTTTACAACAATTTCGAAGGCAATTTTATCAATCAAGGTGCATCTCCGCTAGGAAGAGGCCCCTCCTCGATTCCTCTGCAAACCCCAAACCACGGTGACACCACGAAGACAAGTTTGCATTACAAGGAATCTGGACTTCCTTGCAGTTGTTCTTACGGTTTATAACAGCTTAAACTCATCATATATTGCTTCTAGGTAGATTTTTGTATTAGTTCAGGCTACATTGACGTTATGATAGAAGATTTCGAGCTGTTTCCCTTGCCTCCAGCTTGGCGTCACAATGCATCAGACATGACTTATATAAATGAGGACACTGGCGAAGTCTCGACAATTCACCCTTACCAAAGAGTTTTGGATAAGCGCGCTGCAGCTGAAGCTTCAAAATACTCTTCTGGGCATGACATGGTCATGCAAGATGGTCTTGGTCACATGCGCGAAGATGGAGCTGATGGGCCTTTATTCGTCGATGCCAGTACAAGCGTTGTGTCAATGGAGCAAAATTCTGCAGGCGCCGGAAGTCAAATGGGCGCTCCTATTAGGGACAATGATTTGAAGAAACGGATGAAAGGGCAGAAGTATTCAGACTTTCGATGTCTTTGGAAGGAATTCGGTCTGATGGGAGAGACCAACTCTTATGGACTCGTAATTCGATATTACCCTGATGGTCAAACTGTGATAAAATTTGATGGCGTCGAAGGTATTTGGCATCTCAGCCAGTTGATGGGACCTTATGGTCCTGTAGACCGCTGTGATTTGTTCGTAGGAGCGAAAGTTACCGTCTTTGGCCGGCATTTGAGCATTGCTAGTACAGGCGCCTCGACTTGCCGTTGGATTGAAGAAGAAGGGCTACGATTATCAAAGCAGCAAGAATGGCTGCAACAGCGCGTAGAATCGGTGGGAGCGGTTCCGTGCGTACAACGGGAGCCGCCCAAGGGCCCACTGCAACACCAAGGTCGGTCCGGAAAACCAGCTGGTAGCGATAATTTGCGCATGTTAACTGTGAATAATGCAAAGTTGGCAGAGCAGTTAGCACAATTAGGGATGGCACATTGTGTTGCTCCTTCTTTCTACTCGAAAACGCACAAGTCGACTGACTAGCGTGATCACAGGATCGGATATAGAGTGAATACATATAGTGTTGTATATATGTATATAATGCAATCATATTGAGAAATATAACTATAATTACTTCAAATTTACATGACTGTGCGAAGTGTGGATGTTAGTAGCGTCCAACGCTGGCCAACATGGTCTTCACCCGGATTTTGGCCAAATTGCTGCATGGAGTGCCGATCAAAGGGTCGTACTTGCTTTCCTCGCAACTCATCTGTCTGCCACCAAATAGCAAAACAAATTCTTCTCCCTTTTCAATCATAGAAATGGCACTTTCGCCGACTCTTCCTTCCATGGATTGACTAAAATAGGCTCTCTCTGACTTCGTGCACACGGCATCGATCGAATCTGCGTCCGTCACAATCCGCACTCCACACACGCCAATATCCTCGGTATTGTCTTCGCATGCGGCTTTAGATTCTGAATAAATTACAATCATATGCCACGTCCATGAGTGTAAATCAAGAAGATAACAGTCTGAAAACACATCGTACGAAGGGCAGTTGCCTGAGGGATCATCTGCATGTGACTTAGAAAATCCGTAACCACCTCTTATAAACAAATATCTTCCCTGTCCTACTACGCAACTGGCAAATGCAGTCCTTGGAAGAGGTGCAGAACCACTCACAGTGGGCTGGCTCCATTCCCAAGAGCATTGCCCACTGCCCTCCTTTCGCTCATGGCACGTCAGTACGTGCACATCATTAAACATAGCACGGTCATCATGTCCGCCGAAAATTACAAGAGCGTTACTATTCGGAGTTTGTTCCTGTAAAGTAAGCGCGGTAAAAGGATGGCAACAGTGTCCAGCTCGAGCCCGTGGTGGTTTGCCATCGCATTTGGGAGAATTCCAATGCCATCTCTGGAGATCCAACCAATGTATATTATGTAAATATCTTCCGAAACGACTACCTCCATAAATGACCATGCATCGTCCACCTAGCAGCAATGCAGCTGCATGTCCTGACCGAGAAGTGGGCGGTTTGCCGCTTACCGCCGGTGGGTACCACAGATCGATTTTTGGATCGAACACAAGCAAAGAATCTAAGCACATTGCACCCTGGGCGTGATTGACCTTCTTATTATTATGCATCGCGCCCGCATTTTCTTTGGTCTCAACGCCGACCTCAGCGTCGGCATCCAAAGTACTTGTCTCTTCTGATAACTGCACTGCGCTTCCAGGTGTCTCGCCGCCGAACATGACAGCGAGACCTATGTCATCTGATAAGCGAACACACGTGTGCCCTATCCTAGGATAAATTTCAGTAATACATCTGGAAGCTGTTGCCAAACAAATAGGATCACCGTGCAAAAGGATTTGTACGATATCGCCTGCAATTGATCCG
>JACCDO011471629.1_pt1 | contig 13008 bp, 8 predicted proteins | sample 7446101 | NCBI WGS metagenome assembly JACCDO01 (sample SAMN15323440, study PRJNA562643) | freshwater metagenome | isolation source: river surface water | place: USA:Blue River Watershed | collected 2017-08-16
TAGCAGTAAAAGGTGTTTCGAGGCATCCGCCATGGGATGGGATGTAAAAGCTGCCAACGTATTACAAGAAGTTGATGCTATTTAGTTATAGTTATTTTTCTAATGATTGTAATGTAATTGCCGTTTGCTCTGCCGCTTTTTAAGCGGCACCAAACGGTACAGAAGGGCCGTGGGAAATAGTCCAATAAAATTTCCAAAAATTCTATATAGATAGAGAAAAAACTAACAATTCCTATGACAAACTTCAAAACTAAGGTATCTAAGTTTAGAGTGCCAATAGCTGCAACTCCTTTGTGGAAAATTGAAGCGATTTCAAAGTATAAAACACAATTAATTAAAAAGTCGAGTAAGTCCCCAGGAAATGGAATTAATAATTTAATTGAAAAATCATGTAGCGCTAATAACGGTAATCATAATAATCATAATAATAATCGCATTGATGGTGGTAAGGCAACAATTAATCACAGTGAAAATGTCAGCAACGTGGTTCAAAAAGATGAAAACTTATCAGAAGCAACAACACATAAGAAAGTAATGATCAACAATGTTAATGTAATTGATTTTACCAAATTTAATGAAATCAATGAGATTCGCGAATCTTCTGATATTCAAGCTATGGATATTGATGCAGCAACGAGTCAATTAAATATAACAGTGGAGCAAATTGAAACAGAGTTACAGAATTTAGTGAAAAATAGTGAATCAGTCAAAAAAGAAGTATCTTGTCTGAACAATGTTCGATGTGCACTGCTGTGGCTTCTAAAAAAAACTACAAATTATGACACATATCGCAATCATTCGCTTATCTAATACAATAGAAGAGATGGATTCAGTAAAAACGTAAACTATGATACCCTATCTACCCGCCTATTAGTTATGCTTTTGTAATCGTGTAATCTTGTAATCATGTAGTCATAAAATACATTTCATAATTACTTCGCTCAGAATTTTCGTAGCTATAACTTATCAAGTTGTGGATTCGATTTCTTCCAGGGCCGACTGAACTTCACTGAAAGTCATCATTCGAATTTTGGTAGAATAGAATCAAAAAAATCGAACAACAACAGCACTTCTCGGAAGAATCAATAAGTATTAGCATCTTCTTCAAGTTATTTATAATCATCATGTTCAGGGAAATCACTTCCTCTGTGTTAGGTTCTATTCAAAACGTAGTTGATACTAAAACTCATACAAGCTCGCCTATTACCACTGGAACCACCGTTTTAGGACTTAAATATGCTGATGGAGTGATGTTAGCATCTGATACTTTGGCGTCTTATGGTTCTCTAGCGAGATATAAGGATGTTCGACGATTACAAAAGATAGGAACTTCTACAATTATAGGTGGAAGTGGTGAAATAAGTGATTTTCAAAGTATTCTAGAAGATTTGAATAGTATGAATCAAAATGATATCAATCAAGACGATGGTTATACTAGGTATTATATTTATATTCGTTACTTTTTCTGACATCATTTTCACATTTATTGTAATATTTAGGACTCCTTCAGAATTTTTTAATTATCTTCGAGTAGTTACCTATCAACGTCGTAATAAGGGAAATCCTTTATGGAATCAATTACTAATAGGTGGTTATAGTAACGGTGCACCTTTTCTTGGGTATGTTGATTTAATAGGTAATAGATTCGTAAATTATGTTTACATATACGTAATTATTTCGTTTTTTTTATGTAGGGACTTGTTACGAGGAAAATTTCATCGCTACCGGATTTGGTGCATATTTAGCTATTCCGCTAATTAGAGAAAAATGGAATCCTCGCTTAAGCGAGGGTGAAGCGAGACAATTATTAGAGGATTGTTTAAGAGTTCTATTTTACAGGTAGATTCCAAAGTTCAAATTATTTTAGTAACAAATTAAATAATTTATCTTTATAGGGATTGTCGTGCATCTAATCGAATCCAAATAGCCAAAGCAACTTGTGATGGTACACTCATTAGGTACGCTTAATTAGCTCTATCTCTGCTTTTTACTTTTTTACTCATCAAAATAAAAAATTTATAGTGATCCTTACGAATTAACAACTGATTGGGAAACAGCAAATTTCGATCTAAGACATAATCCTAATGCTAGAGATGGAAGTTCATGGTAACGAACAAAAAATGATGAGAATATTTCGATAAATAAATATACTAAGCAATAAAATCTTAAACTTTAAAATTACTCATCCCAATCTGCGTCACTATCACTACCTGTATCAATAACTGGTGCAGCATCAACTTTAAATCCGTGACCATTATTACCACCGCTTGGATTCGGATGATATTGTGCACGCTGCAATGCCAATTCGGATAATTTATTAAATGTAGCCTCTTTCAGTTCATTTTCTGCTCTTGCTTTGTCTAACTCTTTTTTAAAGTCTTGAGAATTTCTATTTGATTTAGCTGAGACGTTCGTCGAGATTGGTTTTTCGCTTAAATTGGTCATGTCCTGGGGTTTTAACTGTTCCAATGATGGCTCTAACTTAATATCAGCGTTGTGACCACAAATTTGCATCCAATCGCTTACTCTATAATTAGGAGTCATTGATTTAATTGTTGATGGGTAAAGATCATCTTGAAAATATTGTTTTAAATGTTCAGCTCTAGGAACTTTGTATGAAATTGGTATGACAGCATCGTTAGTTAACTTTAACATAGATGCGATTTCAACGTTGCGTACATCGATCACTCTCTTTGGAAGTAAGCAAACACCAGCGATAGGATCACGAGAAGTTTGAAATTCGTTTGCTTTATCACATGATGCAATTGAATCCTCTAAAAAGTTTAATTCGTAAAATTTTATTATAGTATCACCTTTTCCGGCGACAAAAACAATATTATTTTCATCATATAATGGAAATAATTGACCGGTTCCATTATCGATGACACTGCTTATCACTGGTGATATCAATTTGCGAGGATCATACAACTGGATCATTCTTTGTCCTAGGTGATTGGAAAATACGGTAAATATAATCGATTGAGAATGATTTTTGTTACACCATATTCCACGTAAATTTCGCCCCAGTATATTGCCATTTTCGGGGGAATAAATAGATCCGATTACTTCACTTATGCGCAAGTCGATAATATTTAGACATTTATCTTTACAGCATGTCATTACAGTAGTGCCATCATAATTGAAGCTTAAACTATTTAAACCACTTTGTGCGCCCGAGATTGATCGAAGATCAGTACAAGATAACTCTTTGCCCGCATTTATATCATATAATCGCACTGTCATATCGGCAGAACTTGAGCATAATAAACCATCAATCGTAGGGCTGAAGCAACAAGCCTTTACAGTATTCATATGTGTACTAAATGCCATTATAGCGTCACTGTCACCCTGACTCGACTTTATTTTAGGAGGTATAGACCATAATTTAACGCTACAGTCTGCTGATGCAGTGGCCATAATGTTTGAGTGAAATGGAGAAAACGAAATATCTACTACAGGAGCTTTATGTCCATTTATCAATGGGCAGCTAGGTTCAACTTTACCAACATCCGAAAATGAAGACACGTATACTGGTCCACCACCAGTTCCTTCGTACGGTACAGCCCAATATGTGTCACTACACGAGATAAGTGCCGAATCTGCAGCCGTGGACGGTCTTATGTTAAAATAAGACTGACTTTTAGGTACCTCTGTCCCATACATATGCCGAAACTTTAATGTAGAACCAAATCCAATAAACCTTTCTAAACTGTTCCTTTTCCCGCTCGTATCATTAATGTCATGCGCAACTTTGATGTCAATTGTATCAGTTATCAGTGCAGAATTATCGGGAATATTACTTTTTAAATCGAGAGATATCAAAGTCTTTTGTGGCTCTCCGTTTAATCCAGCTAACCAAGATTCCGCGTCAATCGAGGGAGGTGTTTCGTGTAAGGATGGCGGATATAAATCAGAGTGAAAAACACGTTTATCTTTCCTGGGAACAGTAAAACTAATTGGTTGAATTGATGTATCACTCAATTTTAAAACACGTAAAATCTCGTTGTTATTTAGATCACACGCTTGTTTAGGCATTAAAACTGAGGAACGAAATGGGTCACCAACGGAAACCGATGATATGCCGAATAATTTTACACTATTGGAATCAAATTCATATAATCTAATCATAGTGTCGCCTTTTCCGGCCAAAATTAATAATTGAGTATCAGGGTCGTAAAAAGGTGATAATATACCAATAGAAGAATCAATCCTTTCCTTAAAAACTGGTTGAGACATTTGCTTTATATCCCACAAAAATATTTCTCTATCAATACTGCTATTATGACCTGAAGTAAAAATAAATTCATTATTCAGCCACAGATTGTTACTTGGTTTAGTTCCTGCATGACACTGTACAGAAACATTACAAAATTTATCTTGTTGACAGCGCATATCAATAATTTTAAGTGTTTTATCTTTACTGGACGCCGCTATCAGGCTGCCATTTTCAGAAAATGAAATACATGAAATATCTGATCCAAATAAATCATTTGGTGTTTTGCGGGCTTGTGATGCAGTATTAAGGTCAACTATTGATAAATCTTTATTTCCGCTCACGGCTATAATATTTTCTGCTATAGGATTGTTAATAATTTTTTTAAGAGGTGCAACTAAAGTGTCTGAACAATTTGATATTTTTATACTAGAAACTGCATCATTACTAATACCGTTTGTCATATCGTACATATTAACATTACCATCACTCGTGCAAGCTAATAATTTATCACGATAAAATTTATGAAATACAATATCATTTACATTCTTTGCTCGTATCATAGATATTTCGTTAATTCGACCGGGTTTATCAACTGGTAGTATGCCAATAGCATTATATGATGCGTCAATATACGATATGTATTTACTATTTGCTGTAATGCTATTTCCTTCAACATTGGCTGCTTTTAACATCGCTGACTCATAATACTTTTCTCTTTTGTCTAGCTGCACAAAAGTGTGACGAAACTTAGATTCGCGCAAAAAGGATGTCATTGTTACTTCAATCAGACTTCGAATAAAGTTTAGTGCTTCGCAAGTGGATGTTTTTTTTGGCGAACCAAATCCAAAACTCTCAAATAGACCGGGCCCGTCTTGAAAGAAGTAGGGTTTGGAAAATTATTTACTTACAACTTAAAGCCAAGACCTGATAAAAATGTACTATTATTGCCGCCGCTATTTCCACTAGATGACTTTTTATTATATTCAATTATAGAATTAAAGGTTTCAGTCCAAAACACTCGTGACCCGGTATCAAAAAATCGGAAATAAACTACATCATGTGTTGTCACTAAAATAACATCCATTAAATCCTCGAGTAATATTTTAGAGGTGTTATCCTCATTACGTGTAGCTACTCCCTGTTCAACTCTGATTGATTTAAAGTCTTTCACATTAATTTTATAAAAGTATTGAGTGGTAGTTTTACTATCAAATAACATTAAAGCTTCTCCATCTACAGAGATGTAGAATTTAAACCATTTTTCCAATAGAGAAATTAATAATCCTTTCTGTTGCATTGATCTTTTTCCAGGGCCATTACCATGAAATTTTACTCTTCCCCATTGACAACGAGATCGCAAGGGAGGTCCAGTGTATATTGAGTAATCAAATACAGGTACTTCATCACTGTCTATTTTAGTATCCCGTTTTTTGCTAGAAAATAATTCAGGTGCATTGGATCTACTATTTATAGCTGCTTTTCTTTGAGAAAAACTTATCATATTACGCGAATAATTTCCATTCCAAAACATTAAACCACCTTCCTTTGACATATAATAAACGTGTGATCCAAACTTTCTCTCTCCAAGTAAAAATTCAAATTTAATAAGACAGTTGCAATGACATCCAGGAATTTTAATTTTTTCTACCTCCTCATCGAATTTACATATCCATTTTGTCTTTTTTCCAGGGTTTAACGTAGTAGTATTGAGGTTTGAAGTACTTGGTGTGGACTTCAAGTTCTTTTGTGACGAAAACAATGAAACACTTAGTCTGTTTTTTACAAACGGTGCCTGAAATGAAATACTTGGGTTTGGAATAATGTTTGGGAGTAATACTGGAGAAGCAACATTTTGAGCACTATTATTAAAAGGAGTCATTGGATAAGCTTTACTCGTGTAAATCAATTGAGGTTGCTTAGTTGTTAATATTGTTTGAAAATCATTTTCGCTAATAATATGAAGTAAAGGGTTCCACCAAATAGATATTTTACAACTTATACCATCGGTTCCATCATCAAAGGAGTCATTAATATTTCGTAGTCCACGTAAAACTATTGTAATAGGTCGCTCGACACGACGTAAACTCTTCCTCAAACTTGCATGGGATTTAATCTTAATAAAGAACTTATAAATTTTTATTCCAGCATCAAATCGCCGAAATAATCGCAATCGTTCAAGAAATCCTCTTGACCACTTTTGGAGTAAAATAGCACCAGCAATTCTATTGCGCTTATTCTTTATTCGTGAATTTATATTAGTTGAAATCATAAATCTGGAAATCTTCTTCTTCATAAACATTAAATACCTTTGATTTTTTACTTTATGTTTGACAATTAGTCGGCGGGCATATTTTTGAATTACTATTGCGGCGCGATGTGTTTTTGATACATAATTTTTACGTTTTTTATCTACAGAGCTTATATTTCCTGATTCATCGATCGCATTTTCAGCCTTTTTGCGGTCTATTAAGCATTGCTTCTGCAACATGAACCATTTTTCCATAAAGTCAATGAAGTAAAGTGGACGACGATAAGGGTTACGTTTCATAAATCGTTTACGCCATTTTTTTGTATATTTCCATAATGCTATGCCAATTAAGATTTTAAAGGCCCATATGCTAATGTTCTTTCTCAGTCTGCTAGTGCGAATATATTGACTATTTTTTTTTAATAACCAGAGTGATTCTTTTTTCCATGATTTTAATGCTTGTTGTATGACACGAGCCGCTTGTTCACGCTTGTGACGCAATCTTCTTTTCTTTCGTATGATAGATTTTACAACAGCTATATCACTTATTTCAAATAATATATTTGCTATTACACTATTTAACGATAATTTACGAATATATTTATAACGAGGATAAACTATTATCCACCATACTCGAATCTTCTTAATTGCCAACTGTTGCTTTGTCCCCCCTTGTTTCGAAACATATTTTAAGGCCCGTCGCAGTACTTGGGCTTCGAGTAATGCATTACCGACAGTGTACTTATAATTTAATACTCCACTTCGAACACCTAAGTTATATTCTTTATCGTAATTATTTAATACGTTTTTATGTTTAATTCCACCTGCTGATGCTGTACGTGATAAGCGTGAATATTCTGTATTATAATTTACTCCCAAATTTTTACTAGATGATGCTCTCGTAATTACGGTATTTCTTACAGATTTATTTACCCCAGTTTGATTGTCTGTATTAATGATAGTTTGTTTTTTTGGGACAACTTTTGTTTTGTTTGAAATTTTAGTTACTGTTACTTCATTTGTGGGATCATTATTATCAGCACTAACTACTGATTTCAAATCGACAGGTTCGGGGTTTTCAATGTTTAGTTTTTGCAATTCGTCAGATATCTTTATAGATGTATCTTTTTTTCTTTCAATAGGTTTTACTTGTTTTTTTATTGTAGTAGCTGTTCTACCACCTGCACTTATGATTGTACCTTTATTTTTGTTGACTGTTATTTTACTACTTATATTAGAAACATCAATGTTACTGTTAGACATTTCTACTGGGCCTGAATTAGGTTCATACGTTAAATTGAATTCATTTCGTAATTGTTTCAACATTCCTTCAGTAAGTTCAAATGATAATATATCACAGATTTCAACATAATTATTCAATTTGTCGTCAAACCACTGAAATGCATCGTGATTAATTATTTCGTCGTATTGCAATCTTAGTACTGGGAAAGATATCAATTCCTTTTGGTCTATGTTTTGCCAAATTAATTCAATCTTTTCTTCTAGTTCAATAAATTGTTTAAGTGACTGATATAAACGTTCATGGTGAAAACCATTAGGGTACATCTGTGAAATTTCGGTTTGATGTATCGATGAAGCAAGCAGTATTAACATGCAGTCTTTTGAATGTTCATTAATTTTCAATTTTTCACGGAAAAAATTACTTATATTTTTCAATAACAATGATAAGTATATTTTGTCATTTATAATGTTCGACTTGCCAATATATTTTACAGTTGATACTAAAAGTAATACAATTATAACGTAAGTAAAAGTTGAAATCTAAATTATATAAAAGAAATATACCTATAATGGGCTTTGGATTACTCTGTAATTTTCTTAATGATGCCGAAGCAAAAATTAATTTTGTCACTACGTCAGATGTACTAAATATTAAATTATTTAACAAGTTTGTATCAAATACATCTGATGATATTATTTGAGATATATTTGCTGTTAAATCACATAATTTTATCGCTAAACTATCGATTCTATCCAAATTACCAGCATATTCATATAAGATAGTAAAACCTATTACAAAATATTATATGTTGAGTTATTAAAATATTTAGTAATTAATTGTATAGAAGATAAATACCTTTATCAATACAATTACTGGACGAACAAATTTCTAGTAATATGTCCAACTCCCATTGTTCTAAATCAATTCTTCGCGCTTGAATAGTTATCAATTTTGCAATTTGTTCCCCGTCCAATTTGTTCAATTGGTCCATTGAAACTGATATTTGTTTCTTCTATGAAAAGTATTAAAATTGTTATTTTATCGATTTAATATATAAGAGAATAAAATTACCTTCCCATTACCCTTTCCTGGAGAAGTATTTGTCAATGAATTATAGCTTTTATTGATTATAATATCATCTGGGCTGTTTATTCTTACTAACTCCCCCTCAGACATTCGTTCACAAATTGATAGTTTTGTATCAAGGAATCGTAAGTTTTTTTTTCTTACCCGTTTTTTTTAGGTTCCGGCTAGTCCTGATTCCGCCTACACAAGTTAACAGAAGTATATCCGAGAAGAAGTTTCAAAAAAATAGGCTTAGTATAGATTATAGCAATATTTATATGACTTCTATTAGTTCTGATTAATTTAGAGAAGAGAGAAAATGTAAAACCCTAACATACTTGGGTCCGGTCCAAAAAATTCAGCAGCTGTCCTGTCTGCATGTACCCGAAAAGAGAAATAAGAAAAGAGAATTATTTTGTGAATGATTACAGACTGTAAATCGCATAAAATTTATTACAGCGTGTTATAATTACTCAGAGAATGATTAACATATTGATAACATTTCTCTATGTGATCTATTTCGTGCGAATAGATGCTGCAACATATCCCAGTTCATATCAATTAAACTATAAAACGAGTGACTTGTTGGGTGGGAAGATGAATACAGCTTATTTTTCATGCGATTTATGTTATAAAGCATATTATGGTAATATTACCACTAGATCTACATTATTAAGTAAATGTACTTCAGGAACTGAAGTATTTATTGGTGGTGCTTTTGCAATATCTGCTTCTAATACCATCAATATTGGTGCATTTATATCAACAAGTCAATTCACGACTTTATTAAATGGTTACTCCACAAATGCTAAAAATAGTTACACCTTCTATAATGGATTATACTGGTACTGTTCGAATCCTTCTTTTGGATTTTCTAGTACGACAACAATCTCCCAAGCTCTTCTAAGTGGTGATACTGCTTCTGGTAGTTATAAATTGTCATGGATAGTTGATGGAACTAATAATGGTGGTAGAGTTGGTTCAACTGGTAATTTGAAAGACAGTGAAGATTATTATCAAGTTGCATATCAATGTTACGACCGTCCAACTGGTCAACCAACTGGACAACCTTCGATGCAACCATCTAGTCAACCTTCGATGCAACCATCTAGTCAACCAAGTAGGCAACCATCTAGTCAACCAACTAGGCAACCTACTAGTCAACCAACTAGGCAACCATCATCTCGACCTTCAATGCAGCCAACCGGTCAACCTACAATGCAACCAACCGGTCAACCTACAATGCAACCAAGTGGTCAACCTACAAGACAACCAACAATGGTACCAACCGGTCAACCAAGTGGACAACCAAGTACACAACCAAGTGGTCAACCTAGTAGTCGACCAAGTACACAACCAAGTGGTCAACCTAGTATGCATCCTACGAGTCAACCTACAATGCAACCAAGTAGTCAACCATCTAGTCGACCTACTACACATCCAACTAGTCAACCAAGTAGTCAACCATCTAGTCGACCTACTACACATCCAACTAGTCAACCAAGTAGTCAACCATCTAGTCGACCTAGTACACATCCAACTAGTCAACCTAGTATGCATCCGACGGGTCAACCAAGTAGTCAACCATCTAGTCAACCTAGTAGACAACCATCTAGTGAGCCTAGTAGTCAGCCAAGTTCACAGCCTTCAAGATTGCCCTCCAGTCAACCAACCACTCAACCTACTATTGTGCCTAGTAGTCAGCCAACTGCAGTACCCACGCAACAACCAACAAGTCGTCCTACTATTATGCCAAGTGGTCAACCAACATCCAAGCCATCAACTCAACCTAGTAGTCAGCCTTCTATGATCCCTACTGGTCAACCATCATCTGCACCAAGTACAGAGCCTTCATCCCAACCATCATCAAGTCCCACTGGTGTACCAACTACATCGGTTCCAACATCTTCAGGTTATGAAGTTGGAGTATTTCAAATTATAAGTCTTGAAAAGTCTAATAATTATGTGTTAGATATATCTGGTACAATATCTGGCGATGGTCCTCTTGCGTTGACAAGTTCTCGTGTTGTTGTCTCTGGAGATTCAAAATCTTATTTGTTTCGTAAATTTCTGACTGTTGATCAATGGTTATTATATAGTAATAGAGTAGTTACGCCACCATTGATTACTGTTGCTACAAATTTATATGATAATTCTGTATGGGTATTTTTAGATAGTGATGGCAATCAGTTAACAGGACCTGGCACTATTAGCAGTATGATACAAATTACTTCTAGTAGTGGTGATTTTGATGAGAATTCAAAAATTTATTTAAATAAACCAATTACTCTGGGATATAATTCAATTATATTATCGGGTTACAATCGATTTGTACTTGTTGATCAAGAAACATTAATAGCATATAATATTTATACATTTAATGGTCATGTTATTACCTTAGGAAGTGTATATTGTCGATGGCAATATTCAGATAAGTGGATATCTTGGGGTATTGCAGAATATTCACAAGAGCGTAAAGTAGCAATAGTATATGCAACACCAAAAGGTACAATAGAACGCCAAATTATAGGAGAAAGTTATTACCATAATGATCCAAATACAATTGAAACAGTATTTTCTGATAATAAGGGTATGGGTAATCTAAATTCGTTTATTATTGATGTTCCTGGGTCAGTATTCGGTGCTACTGGTGCTAGTACATGGTATTTCCGTTACAGTGGAAATGGTGCATTTGGAAATTCATCTACTTTAATTGGATCAGCTGATGCTAATTTTATTTATGCATTACCAACTGGGCAGCCAACTATGCAACCTTCTGGACAACCAACAATGATACCTAGTGGACAACCAACGATGCAACCAAGTAGTCAACCTAGTAGCCTACCAACTATGCAACCAAGTAGTCAACCTACTAGTCAACCAAGTAGTCAACCTACTAGTCAACCAACTTCAGAACCAAGTAGTCAACCTAGTAGTCAACCTACTTCAAAACCAAGTAGTCAACCTAGTAGTCAACCTAGTAGTCAACCAAGTAGTCAACCAAGTAGTCGACCAAGTACGCAACCAACTAGTCAACCAAGTAGTCAACCATCGAGTCAACCTACATCTGAACCAACTAGTCAACCTAGTATGCAACCGTCGAGTCAACCTAGTAGTCAACCTAGTAGTCAACCTACATCTCGACCATCATCTCAACCAACTATGCGGCCATCGATGCAACCATCTAGTCAACCAACTACACAACCAACTACACAACCTAGTAGTCAACCAACTACTCAACCAAGTGTGCAACCCTCTGGTGAACCAACTAGTCAACCAAGTAGTCAGCCTAGTAAACAACCTAGTAGTCAACCAACTAGTCAACCATCTAGTCAACCTAGTAGTCAACCTACATCTGAACCAACTAGTCAACCTAGTAGTCAACCTAGTAAACAACCATCTAGTCAACCAACTATGCAACCTAGTAGTCAACCAAGTGCACAACCAAGTAGTCAACCATCTAGTCAACCAACTAATCAACCTACTTCTAGGCCTAGTAGTCAACCAAGTGCACAACCAAGTAGTCAACCAAGTGGACAACCAAGTAGTCAACCTAGTAGTCAACCAAGTGCACAACCAACTAGTGAACCAAGTGCACAGCCAACTACTCAACCAAGTAGTCAACCAACAAGTAAACCAAGTACACAACCAAGCATGCAGCCAAGTGCACAACCAAGTGCACAACCAAGTACGCAGCCAAGTGCACAACCAAGTACGCAGCCAAGTAGTCAACCAACAGGTAAACCAACTAGCCAGCCTTCAAGTATGCCTAGTAGACTTCCTTCTGGTCAACCAAGTGCGCAACCGTCATCACAGCCTACAGGAGAACCAAGTAGTCAACCTAGTAGTCAACCTAGTAAACAGCCTACCTCGCAACCATCTAGTCAACCGTCTAGTCAACCATCTATGCAACCAACGAGTCAACCAAGTAGACAACCTACCTCTCAACCTACATCACAACCATCAAGTGAGCCTACTGGTCAACCAACGACACAACCAAGCAGTCAGCCATCTACTCAACCAAGTAGTAAACCAAGCAGTCAGCCATCAATGCAACCAACGTCACTACCAAGTAGTCAACCAACGACACAACCAAGTAGTCAGCCATCGAGTCAACCAAGTGCACAACCAACAAGTCAACCAAGTGCACAACCAAGTGCACAACCAACAAGTGAACCAAGTAGTCAACCAAGTAGTCAGCCATCAAGGCAACCAAGTGCACAACCATCTAGTCAA
>JACCDO011885369.1_pt1 | contig 13008 bp, 7 predicted proteins | sample 7446101 | NCBI WGS metagenome assembly JACCDO01 (sample SAMN15323440, study PRJNA562643) | freshwater metagenome | isolation source: river surface water | place: USA:Blue River Watershed | collected 2017-08-16
AGAAGATACAACCAAACAAGAATATATTCAACCAATATATACAATTGAAATTACATCAAATGATATTAAAAATTTAGACCAAACATTAACTTATAATTTAATGAATATTACTATTGAAGACAAATCTGTTCTAAATATTAATAAGCCAGCCAGATCAGCAAGATATCTAAGACGTCAAATATTGATAGATAATAAAAAAAGATCTTATAATGAAATGAATTCTGCGTATATAAATGAAATAGTTGCAGATAGTTCTAACGAAGATCAAGTTGATACAAATTTAGAATCACCAAAACATAGGGCCAAAAGAATGAAAAAAGATTTGGAACAAGAACTTTGGTGTCAAATGGTTTCTGCTTCATCTGTTAGAAATTATATGTTAAACGATCCATTAATTGATTGGTTAAAAGAATATAAAACTTATGACCTTGGAGATAAACCATCAAGAATATCTGATTCAAAGGCAATTATTAAATCTAATCCAGATACATTTAGTAAATGTATAATGGATGCGGGTATTGAATTTGAAGAAGAATTAATAAAGATACTTAAAAAAGAACATTCTATGATTAAAGTTGGTGATTATATGCTTAGTAGAAAGAGAGAGAAATTTGAAGAAACTATTGAATTAATGAAAAAAGGAGAGCCTCTAATCTACCAAGCAGTTTTACATAATTATGATGATAAAACTTTTGGCATGCCAGATTTGTTAGTTAGATCTGATTATTTAAATAAACTGATGGGTTATGAGGTAATTAGTGAATTTGAATCAAAACTTGGTTCTTCAAAATTAAAAACACCATGGCATTATAAAGTAATTGATATTAAACACTCAACAATTCCATTAAGAGCTGATGGTATTCATATTTTAAATTCAGAAAGTATTCCCGCATATAAAGGTCAATTGTATATTTATACCCGAGATTTAAATAGGGTTCAAGGATTACTAATTAATAAAGCATTTATTTGGGGTAAAAAATATAATTGGGAATCAAAAGGAACAAAATACGAAATTTCTGATTTTTTAGGCAAGCTTGGTGTCATTGATTATGATACAGTTGACTCCGAATATGTTACCCAATCAAAGAATGCGGTAGAATGGATTAAAACTCTTAAAAGCGAAGGTTCTAATTGGAGTTTATTGCCTTTACCTTGTAGAAAAGAATTATTTCCTAATATGAAAAATGAAAAGGATGGTGAATTTAGGAAATTAAAAAATGAACTAAATGACAAAATTAAAGAAATTACAGCTGTTATGTATTGTGGTGTTAAAAATAGAGAACAAGCTCATAGTCACCAGGTATTTAAATGGACTGATCCCAAATGTACTTCAAAAATTTTGGGATTTAACCAAAAAGGGAAACAAGCTGTAATTGTTGATTCAGTTCTTGATATTAATCGCCAAAATGAAGATATAATTAGACCAGATTTTATTAGTTGGGACAGAAAAAACTGGAAAAAACAAGATAACCAACATATGGAATTTTATCTCGACTTTGAAACACTAAATTCAAATTTTGGTTCTATTATTAAAGATGGAATTATATCATATGATAATAACCAATTTATTTTTATGGTTGGAATAGGTTATGCAAAAGCAAACACTTGGATTTATCAGACATTTGTAATGAATGAGAAAACTGAAGAATCTGAGTTAGAAATGTTTAATACTTTTAATAAATATGTTAATCAAATATTAACAGAAAATAAAAAGAAAAAAGCAAAATTCTATCATTGGTCATATGCTGAGCCTAGTGCATATAATAGTTTTAAGAAACGCCATTTAAAGTATAATTATAATGACTCTAACTATGTTTTTTATGATTTATATCAAGTATTTCTATCAGAACCAGTTGTTGTTAAAGGGGCATTGAATTTTTCATTAAAAACAATTGCAAAAGCTTTAAATAAAGCTGATTTAATTGAATCCTGTTGGGACAGTTCAAGTCCATGTTCAAATGGTCTTACCGCAATGATTTTGGCAAACAAATTGTATGAAGGAGTTAAAAATAATTCTATTGATAATGTGATTGAAGATCCTGTAATGAAGGAAATAGTTAAATATAATGAAATCGATTGTAAAGTAATGTGGGAAATTCACAATTTAATTAGAGAGAAATTATAAGAATATTTTGATTTAAAACAAAATTTATATTAATCATTAATAATTAATAAATGGGATTAGATAGATTTGCTAATTTTATATCAAAATCTATCAACAATGACGGTATAGAAGAATTAAAAATAGATAACAACATTAGAAAAATAGTTGCCAATCATATTATTTTTGATTTAAACTTTCTTATATATCAAGAAATTGTTGAATTAGAAAATGAAATTAACGATATTATAAAGATTATTTTATGTCTTCCTTTTGCAATAGATAAAGGAGATATATTAGAACAAAATTTAAAAAGTATATTTATGCAACCACATTGGAAGTTATATTACATTGGTTCTGATTTAGAAAATATATTTGATGGTTTTAATGAAGACGAAATTATTTCTAAATTTATAAATTATATAACAAGTAAAATAACATCTAATGTTAATAGTAATTCTCCAAATGAAAAAAATGATGGTTTGTCAATTATTGAATTAGTTATTTATGAAAAAATAGTTAATATGATGATTGCTTATGTAGAAAAAATACATAAACCAAATTTTATACAAACAATATCAATATTTTATGACGGTATACCATCTATTTCTAAAGTTATTGAACAGAGAAGAAGAAGAATTAAAAATTTTATAGAATCAAATGAAAAGAAGGTAATATTTAAAAAATATTTTGATAATTTATTACCAAATAATAAAAATTTATTTGAAAATTTATCAAAGCAATATGATATCAATAATACATCAAAAGAACCTATATTGTTTGATTATTTTAAATGGATTAAAACTAGGTTTACAATTGATAAGTCAATAGGTCCTTCATCAAATTTTATAAAAAACTTAGAATTATATATGAATATTAAAATAAAAAATATATTTCCAAAAATTAAAATTTACATTAATAGTGCGAGAGAAAATGGTGAATCTGATTTAAAAATTTTTAAATATATATCACAAGAAGAAATTAATGGTGATTATTGTATTCATACAACTGATTCTGATTTTATACACCAAATATTAATTCAACAATGTTACTATAAAATTATTGGAAAGGATTTAAATTTTTCAGTTATCAAATATTTAAAAAATGCAAATACATTAGGATATGTACAAGTGTTAGAAGCTAATCAAATTATTAAAAATATGTTAGAACTATATAATAGTATTAATAATATTAAAACTAATAATTATAAAATAATATGGGATTTATGTTTAGTTTTCTATTTATTTGGTAATGATCATATACCATCTTCTGTTGAAATTGGACCGGAATTAGGATTAGAATTTTATATTAAAAAACATTTTCAGTCAATGAATAAAAATAACATTGTTAATTTAAAAAAATCGTATATTTCTCTTGATTTAAATAATTTAGTTGTTTTTATTGAAAAAATTAATGAAAGCTCGCAAGCAAATATAACAAGAATATTATTACAAAGATTTTTTAAAATAAATGGACAATTAATTAATTTATTTGTTGATAAATTTAATTATGATTTTAGCCAAATCCAAAAATTTCTAAAACATTTTGCAGTTTATAAAGCATTATTATTAAACACCACAGAATTAGAAGTCTTGAATGATGGTGATTTGAGAAAAAAAGAATTAAAAGAAATTAATCCTGAATTTTACGAATCTTATCTAAATTTATCAGTATTTAACTTTGATGAAACTAAAGAAAAATTATTTTTAGAATCAATTGGTTTAATAACTGAAAATATAGATTGGTACGAAGAAGAATTTAGCGGTTTAATATTATATAATAAACCTCAAAATATAACTACTGATCCATATCAAGATTTATATAATTATGTATCTGAAAAAGCCTCAAATAATATGAGTAAAAAATATCCAGAGTACTATGATCATGTAAGTATTAACCATCATTTAAAATTAATTGAAGAACTAGGTAATAGCGATAATGCAACTACAAAACCCAATGAATATTTAAAAAAAATTTATCATTTGGCAATTACACAATTTGGTAATATGAAAGAATATCATACTAATAATTTAACATGGTATACATTTTATTCTGTCCCTTCATTAGATAGTTTAATACAATTTATTAAAAAAATACCACAAGATTTTAATCAAACAAAAAAATGGTTAAGCGAAATAAAAGAAGAAAATGTTGAACCATCGAAATATTTAAATTCAATAAATCATCATTTAATTATAACCCCATTTATATCGAATTATTCATTAACTGAAGAAATTAGTAAAATCTTAAAAGAAATACCTCATTTAGATAACTTATGGTTTGAATCAGCAGAAACTTTTAAATATAGAAATATTGATATAAAAGAGTTTTTTAATTTCTGGGAAAGTGCTATTATCAATATTAATCTAAATACCAAATCTCAAAAAGTAAATGATCAATTAATTATTTTTAACAGTGATTTTGTTTAAGTTATTTATTTTATAAAGAATTAAACAAAAAAAATATTAATATATAAAAATATCATTCTATTTATTAGTAATGAATAAAATGATAGAAATTAATAAACCAAAGTTTGATAAAAGAAATTATTATGGTTCTGAATTATCAAATGGTATTAAATACATTATTATTAACGATTCTCATCTAGAAAAATCTTATGTAACTGTAAGTTTAAATGTTGGATCATATTCAAATCCTAAAGATTATGATGGATTAGCTCATTTTTTAGAACATATGTTGTTTATGGGTAGTAAAAAATATCCAAACGAAAACCATTATTATACAAGATTAAATGAATTAGGCGGTAGTTCAAATGCATATACTGATGTTATGGAAACTGTTTATTATTTTAATGTTTATGACAATGGTTTAAACGAAATAATGGATATTTTCAGTAGATTTTTTATAGATCCATTATTTGATAATGATTCAGTTAACCGGGAAATTAATTCGGTTGATAGTGAACATAAAAAAAATATTCATAAAGATTTTTGGAAAAAGTATCAATTAATGTTATATTTAACAGATCCTGATAGTTCTACAAATCAATTTATTACCGGATCATTAAGTACTCTTAATAAACCAGATATTAGAGAAAAAGTTATTGATTTTTATAAAAAGTATTATATACCTCAAAACATATCAGTTTGTGTTGCTTCATCTAAAGATATTAAACAAATTGATAAAATGATATTGGATACGTTTGGACAAATTAAATCATCTCCTAAACCAAAAAAATTAGAAATAGTTAAACCATTTTACAGCAAAAATAAATCCCAATGTTATCATTTAAAATCACTTTCTAATATTTACGAATTATCATATATTTGGGAAGTTCCTATACAAGATATTTATAAAGAAAGCAAAGACTTTACTATTTTAGAATTGTTATTATCAAATAAATCAGCAAATTCAATGTATTTTTATTTAAAAAATCATGGATATATTAATGGAATAAAAACAGAAACTAAATATGAGGGTATTTTTATTGTTAGTTTTATAATGACAAAAGAAGGATTTGATAATATGGATATAATTCAAAAGGTATTTTATGAGTGTTTAAATCAAATAAAAGAATCTGATGTAAAAAAATATGCTGAATATTATCAAAAATTAATGAGTATTAATTTTGAATGCATTGAAAAATTTCAAACTGAAGATTTATGTAACTTACTTGCAGTAAATCATCATTATGAAGAAACAAATAAAGTATTTGAAACATCATTTAAAATAAATAAAATTAAATCATCCAACGAATATTTAGAACTATATAATAAATATATTAAACCAGATATTGCAATAAAAATAATTTCAAGTTCAAAATATCCTAATGAAGAAAAATATAATTACGAAAAAATAAGAGAATATGATGCAACTTATGCAATAGTACCAACAATAAAATCTTCAAATTTATTAATTGATGAGTCTTTTTGTTGTTTTGATATAGATAATCAATATTTAAATGCAAATCCTACTATTATTAATAATTTGGACAAATACGATATACCTGCTTTAATTGGTGAAAAACAATGGTATGGTGGTTGTAGTAAATTTTCTGAACCATTATTAAATATTTGGTTACAATTTAATAATTCAAAATATTTTAATAATGCTAAAAATTATGTATTAACATCAATCGCGTGTTCAATATTAAATTTTTTATCATCAGTAATATTATTTAAACCATTAGAGTTATGTTATTCTATAACATTTGCACCAAGACCATCAACATCAGCTATTGTTGTTTCTATAAAGGGATTAAATGATTCCAGTAAACTAGAATTGTTGATGAAAGATATTAGTGATTTTATTTTAGATATTGACAAACACTTTTTAAAACTTTCCAAGAAATATGTTAATAATCTTTTGATTTCATTTTCTGATGCTTATTCTAATATTAAGTTTTTAAACAGTTGGGAATATTTATCATATTTACTAAGAACACAAACAGTTAATACAGAATATATGAATGAAGATTTAGAAAATCAATTAAAAAAAATAGATTATGACACTATTAAGAACTATTTGATTGATATTATTAAAAACTCATCATTAACAAGTTTTGTTTATGGCAATATTGAACCATCTAATGCCACAATAATGTTACAAGGCTTTAATAAATTTAATTTTAACAATAGTTATCCATTGCCTAAGATTAATGAATTAGAAAATTTTGATTTAATTCATCCAAATACTAAAGAAAAATCAAATTGTGTTTGTTATTTTTATCCAATTGGATCTTTTGTACCAAGAGAATTTGTTTTAATGAATTTGGCTATTAATATATTGGGTCAATCATTTTTTGATGATTTAAGAACAAAAAATCAATTAGGTTATATGGTATCAATGAACTATTTAAATATAAGGGATCAACATTATATCATTCAAAAAATTCAATCTGAAAAACCAATTGAATTCATAGAAGAGAAAATGTCTGCTTTTAATTCAACAATTAAAAAACAATTATCTGATGCTGATTTTAAAAAGTTTATTGCCACATTAGAAAATCAATTATCAGAACCAGACTATAGTCTAGAAGAAAAAGTATCCAGATATTTACCAGAAATAAGCTTAAGACAATATTTATTTAATCGTAATGAACTTTTATTAGATCAATTAAAGAAACTTACTAAGGATGATTTATTTGAATTTGTTAAAAATTTTATTAAATTAGAAAACAGAAAAAGATTTATTATTAAAGGAAATTAATAAAACCAAATTATAAAATAGTTTGTAAAATATCTTTACAACTATTCATTGTTTTTGTAACTTCTTCTTCAGTACCAATTGTTGGATTAAATTCAACCATATCAAAACTTATTAATCTGTCATTAGATGCATTAATAATTTTTTTAACATCTTCAACTGATAATCCGTTTGGTGCGGTAGTACCTGTTGATGGCATATATTCTGGATCAACTGCATCAATATCAAAACTAATATGTATTTTAGTGGCTGGATGATTTTTAATCCATTTGGAAACCTGATCAGAGTATTTATCAAAATATTTAATATTTAATTTATTAATTACTTCGATTTCAGGTGGATCTAAATCTCTTATACCCACATACAATAAATTTGCTGGTTTCAATTTATGGTGCTTTTTAACAAAGGTAGATTTCCACCAATGATTCATTAATCCCATTAAAGGGGCAACTGGCATACCATGTTTGTTTTTAGTAACTGAACTAGTCATTGTATTAATATCAGCATGAGCATCAATCCAAACCACTAGTAGGTCATCAAAATGTTTATCCAATTGTGCCTGAACAGTTACAGCTCCAACCGAATGATCGCCACCAAAATTGACTGGAAAATTATCAATATGATATAGTAAGTCATATGCATCTGTAAAATTTTCTAATGAGCTCATTGTAACCACATTAACTGGATATTTACTTTTTAACATAGAAGATAAATAATCGGGTCCAATATCAACTCCAAATTTTTTTTGTCCGAGTGCACATCTTAAATTATTAATAATGATGTTTCTTTTCATTAGTAATAATTAATCTTAATAAAAAATAAAATCATTTCAATTTTTTTATTTGGATTTCTTGCTTTTTTTTGCTTTGCTGTTAACATTTATACCAAATACCCTGTCAACAGATTCAATTGATCCTTCAACCCAACCTTGCTTTTTTGAAACCATTTCACCTACCACATAAATATTTTTAGCTGGTTTACACAGTGTTTTCAAAATATTTCCAAATTTATTAGTACCGAATGGCTTGTAATAATGTACACCTTCTTCCCAGTATCCAATTTCCACATCATCCACATTTTTAATTCCAATATTTAATTTTTCTAATTTATTTTCCACATTTTTAATTTGGGATTTTTTGTCTAATAAACTTATTGTTTTCCAGTATTTTGCATTAAGATTATCAGAATACGAGGCCATTAATATTTTATCATTAATTGGTATAATTTTTTGTAATTCATTTGAAACAAGATTATAATGACCTATTTTATTTTTATTATATGATTTTTTATGGTAGGTATAAATTCTAGCAAATTTTACAGTACCCAAATAATCAGAGTATCTAATATTTACTAAATTACCAATTAATTTATCAAGAGGTTTTAGTGTTAGTGCAAATATAACTTTTTTAGTGTAGTATGTATGTGTATTAGTTTTTACTTTGAACAAGTTATCATTTATTTTCTTTACTTTTTTTACTTCAGAATTAATGTGACAATTTTCTCTAGTTAATTTTTCAACAAGTTCTCTCCATTCAATTATTAATATTTTATAAGGGTCATGAGACATATCATCAATTTTATAATATTTTATAAAATAATAAGGGTCTGATTTTAAAAAATCTCTATATTCACAATTTAAAATAAATTTTTTTACAAAAGATTTGTCAAAGTAGTTATATAAAAATTCTTCCATTGTTAGAATATTTTGTGGAGAATAAAATTTTTTAAATGTTTTTTTAATTTTTTTAATAGCCCCATTCATATCAAATGGTTCCATAAAAGATTTTACATCTGAATCAAAGCTGTTTGGTTCTATTTTGAGTTTTTTTAATAATTTTAATAAATGGGTGTTATGTTCGGCAATAATACCTGCTCCAATTTTAATATTTGTTCCATGCCATTCCATTTCATAAACACGACCACCTAAATCACTTTCTTTTTCAAGCAATATACCATTATAATTTTTAGATAAAAGGTAGTTAGTGTACAAGCCTGAAATGCCACCTCCTACAATAACGTAATCAAAAGGATTTGTGATTTCCATCAAACTAAATTATATTTATTATAAATCATATAATTTTTTTATTTATTAATTTAATGAATATAAATAATTATATTGTTAAAGATGATGGATGGAAAAAATATGTAAAAGAAACAATAAAAGAAACTAATATAATTTTTGATAAATCAAATGAATTTATAATTGAGGCAATTGACTATATTTTAGATCTGTGGAAAAATAAAAAAGATATATCAAAAATAAAAGAAAAAATATTTAATGACTTCAAATTATTTAATTTTGAAAATTCGGATCCTGGTAAAAGATTTGTTACTTTGGATCCTAACTCTTTGCAGTTTCTAATATTTTTTGATGATTATATACTTACATATATTTTTATTAATAGAAAAGATGGTATTATATTAAGAATATCAAATGATTTTACATTTGGTATTGATAATTTACAATCTTATTGGTTTAAAAATAATCCAACCAAAGCATTTGATCCAGAAGACATAAAAAATTATGAGGATTATTATCTTTATTTGTATAAAATTTTATTAAAAACAAATAACTCTTTTGGTCTACAAGAGATCATTGATTGGAATAATCTTAATAAACTTCATTTTAAAAGTAATAAAGAACTTGGTATATTTAATTTTTTACTAGCAGTATATCAATATCAATCATTATATAAGGAACATGCGAGTATAACTTCAAGTATGGCATCATCGACAATATTTCCTTTAAAAAAAATAAGTATTTTAGGTAAAGCAAGATTTTGGCATAAGGAACAACAAATAAAAGCCAAAAAAATTACCAAAAAACTAATTTCAAATCTTTTATTTTTAATGCCAAAAACAGGTTTTATTACTGGGGGATATAAAGGATTTAAAAGTAAAATGTATGGAATTACAAGATCAGGATATGAAATTGCTAAAGAATATGAAAAACCTATATTAACAATTATGTGTAAAGAAGGCTTGGACGACTATCATTTATTTGCAGATGCAACCTATGTGTTTGGTGAACACTGGGGAGAAGATACAGTTGCCTTATCATCTTTAACTGATGGAGCCATATTTGTAGCTCCTGTAGGTGGATGGAGTTTCTTAGAAATGATGAATATATTATATCATGATAAACCAGTAGCAATTCTTAATGATTGTTTTCAAGTTTCTGATCATAATTTTACTTTATATAATAATTCAGAAATGAAACAAATTATTGATTTTAAATTAAATTTACTTGAATTATTTGAAACTTTAAATATTAAAAATGCAAATAAATATATTCAAAAATACAAATGCTGGATAAATCAAAATAGTAAAGGATATGTGGATAAAAATTTTGAAAGATTTACACCAGAAGTTAAAAAAATTTATCAAAAAATAGAAATTATTTATGACTCAAATTGTTATAAAACAAATATTGATAAAGGAGTTGAAACCCTAGAATTAATAAATAAAAATGATTTATTAACCGACATTAATAATTTTATCGATTCAACTATAATAAATTTAAAAACACAAAAATTTCCTAAAGGTACCAGAGGCATTTGGAAAAGTTTAACAAAAATAAATGGAAAATATGATTATATACCAGTTTTTGAAGAATATAGTTATATATCCGCTTATTTTTATAATGAATTTAAATTAAATAGTAAAAATACTGAATCAAAAGGTCAGTTTAATGCAATAAAAAATTTCTTTTTAGAAAATCGAGCATTTAATATATTAAAACAAGATATCAAACTTGATATTGGAATAGATGGATATTTGAATGAATTAGGAGAATTAGTTGAAAATGAAAATTCACCAGATCCTTTAATTTTTAAAAAATAATTATCCAACCTAGCTAAAAAAAGTTTCATAGTCTGAGACAGCTTGTAAATCTTTTAATTCTCCAATTTGGCTAATAATATTAATTGGTTCGAAATGATTATGTTGTTGAATAATATTTATAACAATTTTATCTTCGGGTACTTTATCAGTTAATGCTCTTTCTAGTGAATCATTATTTCCATTTTTAATTTCCTCAGGAATAATTTGATTCATATCTATATAACTTATTAATACACATTCGTTTACAACACATGTTGGTATACAAATTCTCAAAACTATTTTGTCTAGGATGTCAGACCATTTGATATTTTTACTAATTAAATGGGTTTTTAAGCAAAGCCATTTTTCAGGGAAATCATAAGCAAAATGAGTGTATGCATTTGAAGTATTCGAATATAATAAGTTTAGTATGTAATTTAAATCAGGAAAATCTCCATAAAGTTCTTTCATTTGAATTTGAAATGAAGAAATAAAACAGCAGTTTTTCCAGTTTTTGAAATTAACAGTTGAAGATTTAGATTTATTATATTTATAAATTGGTTTGTTAATCAATGATTCCATTAAATTAATAATTAGATAATTATTAATTTAAGTATTCAATTTTTTATATCGCAGGAACAGCAAAAGCATGTGGCTCTTGTTGCACAAGAGACGCTCAAGAATTATTAATTCTTGCCCTTGCAGACAACTTTTTTGGTTTAATTTATTACATGTTTAATTGTTTTTTAAGTTCAAGATATTTGGCTTTATATTTCATGTATAGTTTTTCATAATCTTTAGCTTCAACTAAATATTTGGATTTGGTCCTAGTTTCAAAATTAGTTAATGAACTTTGTGATAAATTAGATATTTCTTTAGAAACTTTTGGTCCTTTGTGAGTTTGTTTAATTAATTTTTGTGTTAACTGGTCAAGTTTTTGAACTATTTTAAACTCTTCATTTTCTTGTTTTGTAAATGGATCTTTAGTTTGCATTTGTTTTATTAACTTTTGTATTTTAGAGTTTATATTTTTATTATTTTTTTCAAGATTATCCTTTGTATATTGACTCAAACTATATGTAATATATATATCTAGTTGTTGAGCTAAAGCATGACCACCATCATTTTCATCTGCAAAAATAACATCATTTTCTAATTCTCTTACATGATTTTTAGCAGGAACATATATATGTGTTTTTAACAGTTTCTCTTGTTTATCTTGAGCATAGTTATAAAATAATTCTATGAAATGTTTAAGATGCATTAAATCATATATTTTTTTAACTAAATCATTCATTTTATAAAATTCATCATAAGATATATTTTCTAATTCAGGAAATTTTTCAACGTGTTCCATTAATCTTTGTTCTGATCTTATATCCAATTGACCATGTAATTTATGTAAAGATACATCGTATTTTTCTATATTCATTTTTTCTAGAGTAGATTGTAATTCAATAATTGCATCTTCTTGTGATTTTTTACGTAAACAATCAAATTCATTTATTGTTTCGTCTTCAGAATGTTTAAACCTATTTTTAATAATACCTTTATTTTTTAATACTATATATATATGTCTTCTGTGATCTTGTTCATAACTTAAAAAAAATTTTTTAAGGTTTTCAAAAACTTCATCAGTAAAATCTTCTAATGAATTAATACGAATATCACCAAATCGATTTTTAAAATTATCAATAATTGCTTGATCTGATAAAAAATCTTGACTATAGTTTAAAGCAGAACTCATTGTATATATATATATATTACTAGATTTTTTTATAATTTAAATGGAATTTAATTACGATTATATAAGCTCGCAATTAAAAGCCAATTCTTTTAATTTAATTTATTTTTAAGTTCTAGATATTTAGCTTTATATTTCATGTATAATTGTTCATAATTTTTGGATTCAACTAAAT
>JACCDO012159701.1_pt1 | contig 13007 bp, 4 predicted proteins | sample 7446101 | NCBI WGS metagenome assembly JACCDO01 (sample SAMN15323440, study PRJNA562643) | freshwater metagenome | isolation source: river surface water | place: USA:Blue River Watershed | collected 2017-08-16
AACAGGATCACCTAATATAACAGTAGGAACTATTACATCAACATCAATATCAACTAATAATAATAATATTAATGCAGGTACAGGAACTGTAACAGCAGCAACTTTTAATGGTTCATTATCAGGTAATGCAACATCTGCAACAACAGCAAGTGGATTAACAGGATCACCTAATATAACAGTAGGAACTATTACATCAACATCAATATCAACTAATAATAATAATATTAATGCAGGTACAGGAACTGTAACAGCAGCAACTTTTAGTGGTTCATTATCAAATAATGCTAATTTAAGTATTCTAACTTCTACTGCAAATGATATTATTTTTTACACAAATACTTCAAATGAACGATTAAGAATTACTAGTAATGGAGATATTAATCATAATATTAATATTAATACTACAGATTATTCTATAATTGATATTCAACCTAATGCATGGTATAAATTTGATAGTTCTGATAATATTGGTTTAGATTCTATTAGCAGTTATAATTTTGCAAATGTCGGAACATCTAGTGTTACATATAATTCTTCCATATTTCAAAAAGGCACTGGAAGTGCATATTTTGATGGAAATTGTCATTTATCTGGTACAGGCATAAATTTAGACAGTAAAAGTTTCTCAATTTCATTTTGGATATATGCAACTAGTCATACAATGGTAAATTTTTCACCAGTTAAAAATATTTATTGTACTGGAGGAAATCTTGTAAATTTAAATACTAAAACATATTTACAACTTGCTTTAGATTTAAATAATAATAAATTTAGATTTGGCTTTACAGGATTTAGTGTTCAATTATTATCAACTTCACTTATTACAAATGATTTAAATAAATGGGTTTTTTATACTTGTGTATATGATAATAGTAGTTCAGTATTGCAAATTTATAAAAATGGTGTATTTGATAATTCTACATCTGTGACTGCTGGAAATTATATTAGTTCAAGTACTACATATACAATTGGTATGGGTAATGTTGATACAAATAGTAGATTTATAGGTTATTTAGATGATTTTAGAATTTTTGCAGATTCTGCTTTAACTTCTTCTCAAGTTTTTAACTTATTTAATACAACTATACCTTCTTTTAATTTAAATACTAATTATACATCAAATAACTTTACTTCTAATTATCAATTAAATTTATTACCTTATAATATTACAAACAATAAATCTGATTATAAATTTAAAATTACTAATAATAAAACTTTAATTAGCAGAGATGTTCTTAATTTAACTGATAGTGGTAATATTGGTATAAATATTGATACACCACAGTCACTATTACATCTTCATAATACTGCTGCATCAGGTGAAGTCAGATTAAGTTTAACAGATGGTAATTCTGGAACAACAACAACAGATGGTTTTGCTATTATCAAAGATATAAATGAAAATTGTAGTATATGGAATTATGAAAATACATCATTATCATTTGCAACTTCAAATATTGAAAGATTCATAATAACTAGTAATGGTAATATTAATTATAATATTAATATTAATCCTCCCAATTCCACTGATTATAATATTATTGATATTGAACCTACTGTATGGTATAAATTTGATAATTCTGCAAATATTGGTGAAGATTCAAAAAATAATGCTAATTTTACAAGTGTTGGTTCAGTTACATATAATACATCTATTGTTATGAAAGGATCAGGAAGTGCATTTTTTAATGGAAGTTCTTATTTAACCGGAACAGGTGTTAATTTAGATAGTAAAAGTTTTTCAATATCATTTTGGATTTATAATACAAATTATTCAAATCATACTCCTATTTATACTAGTAAAAGAATTTCACCTTATGTTGCTAGTAAAAAATGCATTCTTATATATATCAATTATTCTCAGTTAAAATTACAAGTATCTTTTAATGATGGTGCTGTTGCTGAATCAACAACAGTTGCAAATGATTTAAATAGTTGGATTCATTATTGTATAGTTTATAATAATGCGAATTATAATATTCAAATTTACAAAAATGGTGTTATTAATTCTACAACTATAACTACTTCTACTAATTTTATCAGTCCAAGTACTGATTATTTTATTGGAACTGAAATATCTAATCAAACAAATCTAGGTTATTTAAATAATGCTTATTTAGATGATCTTAGAATTTATAGTGGAACTGCATTATCTTCTACACAAGTATTTAATTTATATAATTTAAATACCTTAATAATAATACCATCATTTAATTTAAATACTAATTATACATCCAATAACTTTACTTCTAATTATCAATTAAACTTATTACCTTATAATATTACAAACAATAAATCTGATTATAAATTTAAAATTACTAATAATAAAACTTTAATTAGCAGAGATGTTCTCAATTTAACTGATAGTGGTAATGTTGGAATAAATATTGATACACCACAATCATTATTACATCTTCATAATAGTAATGCATTAGGTGAAGTTCGAATAAGTTTAACAGATAGTAATTCAGGTACCACAACAACAGATGGATTTGCAATAATCAAAAATTCAGATGAATCATGTAGAATATGGAATTATGAAAATACATCATTATCATTAGCAACAAATAATATTGAAAGATTAAGAATAAATAACGATGGCACAATAATAGCAAGTAATACTATTGTAGCAACAACATTTTCAGGCAATGCTACAACAGCAATTAATGCATCAGGACTAATAGGTACTCCTAATATAACTGTTGGATCTGTTACATCAACTAGTATTATTAATTCTGGTAATGCTTCAATTGGTTTTAGTTTATCAACTGAAAGACTTAATGTAAATGGTAATATTTTACTGGGAATTAATACAAGTTGGACAACAAATTCATTATATAATATTCAATGTATTAATACTGATAAAAGAATTGAATTTCATTTTGATAGAGGAACAGGAATTTATGATAATAATAGAATATCTTTTTATACAGGAGCTTCAAGTGAAAGAATTCGTATCCTTAGTAATGGTAATGTTGGAATTAATAAAACTAATCCAAATTCTACATTAGATATATCAGGAACTTTAAATGTATCAAGTACACTAACAGCAGCAGGCATAACATGTTCTAGTATTAGTAATACTGGTAATTGGACATGGGCACCAGCAGCAAATTATTTATTAAATGCAACTGCTAATTATCAAGAATGGTCTTTTGATTTAATGAATCAAAATACTTTTAATACTGGATGTTTTTGGCAAGTATGGAGTGATAGAACTGGAATTGGTCCAATTTTAGCATGTAGAGGTGATACTGGTAATGTTGGTATTAGAAATACTAATCCAAGTTCAACATTAGACGTTACTGGTACTTTTAATGTTTCAGGTAATTTTACAGGAAGTGGTAATGTAGGTATTGGTATTTCTCCTTCATATAGATTAGATGTTGCTGATGGTTCATCGTCAGCAAGTTTTTCAGGTTCACTTTACTTTGGTGTTGTACCTGGGGTAGGTAATACAGGTACTGCATTAGTTAATGCTGTAGGTTCAACCAGTTATAATAATGTATCTTGTTACATAAGAGGAAGTTTATTAGTAGGTAGATGGACTGCTGCTGTAAGTGATGAAAGAATTAAAAAAGATATTCAAGATATTAATGATGATGTAGCATTACAGAAATTGCTTTTAATTCAACCTAAGACTTATAAATATATTGATAATATAGGAAGAGGTGATACAACTATTTATGGATTTATTGCACAGCAAATTAGACAGGTTATACCAGAAGCAGTAAAAATTATAAATGATTATATTCCAAATATTTATAAACTTTATGATGTTTCTGGTGATATTATCACTACTGATGATGATTTAACAAATAAATTAAAAGTTAATGATAAAATTGAATATTTACTTCAAAGTTCAGGTGATAAATATCATTGTAAAATTTTGGAAATTTCTCCTACTGAAATAAAGATTGATAAGGTTATTGGAGAAAATGATAATAAGATTTTCATCTTTGGTAAAGAGGTAGATGATTTTCACTCCTTATCTAAAGAATATATTTTTACACTTAATGTTTGTGCTACACAGGAATTGCATCGTCTTTTATTAGCACAAAAGCAAATTATAGAATTACAACAACAAAAAATAAATGAATTAGAAACAAATTTAATAAATGTTAATAGCAATCTTGCCAGAATTATTCAACATTTAGGTTTATAAACATAAATAACTGAAATGGTTTTTTTATTTTTTTCATTTTTATCTAATAATGATAGAAATAATTAGTTATTGGTTTTTTCTTTGGTTTTTATTATTTATTTTTGGACTTATAAAGGCAAATCCTTTTTGGATATTGGTTATTTCTTATATAATTACTGTAGGTGAATTTTTTTATTTGAAATCAAAAGAAACTAATAACTATAATTTACGCAAATTTATGATTATCAATGTCATTCTTAAAATTTTTCCAATTTTAATTATAATTAGTTTATTTAAATTTAGTAAAATCATAAAATTTAAATTTTACGATTTTAAATTTATGTTTATTATTATTATTTTATACATATTTATAATGTTTATTTTTAATAAAAATCCTATTGACAGTTATGAGCGTATGCTCAATACTTATATAAATAATGATAATAAATATAAAACTATTATTAGTAAATTATACGATGATATATATAATTTCTGGAATTCTTGCAGCAATTGCATATAGTTCTGATAGTATTTTTGGTAAAATTGCATTAGAAGGTATACCATTACCAATCTATTTTATTATAGTTGCGTTTATTTATACAATAGTAGGAATAATTTTATTTATAATTCACAGAAAAAAAGTAATTGAATTTTTAAGTGAATCAAATAACAACTATTATTATTTAAAATATGCAATAATTGCTGTAATTATTGGAACAATTATGGGTGATTATCTTATGTTTTATACTATTCATAAATCATCAGAAATAAATTTACCAATTGCAATAAGTTTAATTCATCTTGCACCAATCTTTTCATTATTTTTAGTATATTTTTATTTCAAAAAACAATTAAATTATAAATCAATTTTCGGTATATGTTTAGTTTTTATAGGAACTCTTATAGCAATCTATTATTCTTAATAGTAATTATAATTTATATATTAATAAATAGAATAAAATAATGAAAAATTGTAAAAAACCAACGTGCGTATATTCTGAAACTAAAGATAAATGTATTAAACCTAATCCTTATACACAATATATTTCTTATTGTAAAAAATTAGGAAAAACTTTCAGTAAATGTAAAGATGAATATGACAAAAAAAATAGTTATATTAAAGAAAATGCATGTGATTATTATATTGAAAATAATAAAATTACTCAAAAAGTCAATAAAATAATAAAAGAAACAACACCTCAAAAAAAAGGAAAAAAGGTTGTTTATACATCTCCTCCATCACCGCCTGTAAAAATAAATATCCAATCTTGTCCTAAACCAAGAAGACCAATTGATGGAATTTGTCCAGATTCATCACCTATTTTAAAATTAAATAAACATAATGTTGAATGTTGCTATAAAGATTTAAATAAAAATAAAAATAAAAAACCTGAACCACCTCCTCCAAAAAAACCAGTAAAAAAACCGACACCACCTCCACCTAAAAAACCAGTAAAAAAACCTTCAAAACAAGAAGAATATTTAAAGAAATTAGAAAAACAAATAGAACGAGAAAAAAGAAGAATAAAACGAGAAAGAAAATATTTAAGATTGTCAGAAGATTCTGAGGAAAGTCCAGAATCAGATGCCAGAATAAGAAGACGTCCTGATAATTCTAGATATTCAAGTGCAGATTCTGATGTTAAAATAAGAAGACGTCCAGAAAATTCTAGATATTCAAGTGCAGATTCTGATGCCAGAATAAGAAGACGTCCAGAGGATTCCAGATATTCAACTGCAGATTCTGATGTTAAAATAAGAAGACGTCCAGAGGATTCTAGATATTCAAGTGCAGATTCTGATGCCAGAATAAGAAGACGTCCAGAGGATTCTAGATATTCAACTGCAGAATCTGATGTTAAAATAAGAAGACGTCCAGAGGATTCTAGATATTCAACTGCAGAATCTAATGTAAGAGATGTTAGAAGAAATGATTATATAAGAATTTTAACTCCACGATCAAGTGTTAAATCAAATGGTTCTGATAAATTTAAAACTCCACGATCAAGTGTAAAAAGTCATGATGAAAATGTTGTTTCATTATTGAGAGAAAGATTAAGAGATTTAAAAGAAAAACATAGAGAAATTTCACAAGATTCATTTCATTCAGCAGAAGAACCAAGAGAACAAAGAATAAAAGAAAAAGAGGAAGCAAAATATTTAAATAAAAAAACAAAAAAACTTTATAAAATCATTACTAAGAAATATAATAAAAGCAAAAATCCAAAAAAAATATACAAATAAAATAAGAGATGTTCAGAACGTCATCAAAAAGAGATGAATCTAAAAATGTTACATCTATGAATATAGGAAATTATAATGAAAGATTTAATTATTATAAAAAAGCAAAAAAAAATTTAAATAAAATTAATAAATATCAATGTTTAGTTCCATTTCATTCACAAGATGGAATTACAAAATATTCAATAGATAACAATAATATAACTTTAATTAAACCAATTGGAAGCAAAAGTAAATATGGATTAATTTATTTATCAGTTGATAATAATAATTTATTTAAATTTGCAATAAAATTAAGTCCCTATAATGTAAGTAATATAGATGAAATTAAATTATCAGATTTTTTGTCTAATTTTACATTAAAACAAAAAACACCGCATTTTTTATTGACTTATACTTATTATGTATGTGATAATAAAAATAAGGAATTATATACTTCATTACCTCGTTTATTAAAATCTACACCATATTTCATATCTGTTAATGAATTGGTTAGTGGAAATTTTAAAGATGTCATTTTAAGTTCAACAGGAACACCTGAAATATTATTAAATGCTTATCAACAAATTTTATTATCAATATTATCATTTCATTATTTTACAAATGGTATTTATCATAATGATTGTCATTATAAAAATTTTCTATTTCATAGAATAAATCCTGGTGGTTATTTTCATTATAATATTTATGGTAGAGATGTATATGTTGAAAATCTAGGATTTATATGGATGATATGGGATTTTGGTTTAATAGAAACTACCCCTTATTATAAAAGTGAAAGATTAGATGATTATATGAGAATAACACAAATTTTTTATGAAGAAATAAATAAATATGAATATAGATTTATTAGAGATATTGTCAAAGATATAGTTAAATATAAAAATAATTATAAAATTGTTTTTGGCAGTTCTGATAATCTTTTTTTTGAAGAATTATTTAAAATAAATGGTTTATTTCAAACTAATATACCCAAAGATAGTAAAATTATAAATAATAAACCATATGTAATTAAATAATGAAATAATCAAATAATTTTTATTTTATTTAATAGTAAATATTAAATATTATTATGAGTGCTGATAGTTTTAATAGGATTATTCCCTCAGGAAATACAAATATCCTTACTTATGATGATATTAAAACTAGAGCATTTGATTCAATACGTATTGGAACTTTTTGTGCTAAAAATTTAAAATTTTTCAATAACGTATTTATTGGTAAAGAAGCAGGATATAGTGCTTTTGAAGTTGAAAATTCTATTCTTCTTGGGTCTAAAGCAGGATCTAATTTAATCAATGGTAATAAAAATATAATTATTGGTTACAATTATTGCGGTGATACAACAAGCAATTTAATTAATATAGGCGATAATTATACATCATCTTCTTCGACTTCTATTGGTTATTTCAATGAAAATATTGGTTTGAGTAATACAATTATTGGTTATTACAGCAGTAATTTAGGCACTAATTTATATACCATTGGTAATAATTTGATTGTAAAATCAGCATCTGTTTTTTATCATAATGGTTTTAATGATCCTACTTTAAAAACTTTAACATATAATATTGATAGTTATTCAAATATTTATAGAAATGTTTATAATTCAGTTAATAATGATACAAGTTTAATATATACATCAAATATTCAAATTGAAAAAAAAAATTTAGTCAGTGATTTTATTATTCCATTTTTACGGAAAGTAAATTCATATATATTTCAAGGAACATCTTTTCTGTTTCTAAATGATTTCAATAATAATTTTAATTTAGATACATATAAATTTAATTATTCTTCAAATGTAACTACTAATGAATCTTATAATTTAATTAATAATGGTACTAATTCATTAATAACAATTCCCAATACAGTTATTAGAAGAATTGCACCTCCAAAATTAGACACAATAAATAAAATTATATCATTTGATTCATTTGATGGTATAATATTAAATCAAAGTCAATATTTAATTAAATATTTAGTTACAACACCGCCAAAATATGGTGTTTTTAAAAATAATTTAGTGATTAATTTAAATCTTGATATTAATAATCTTATTTATATCGCTGATAGTTCTTTAGATTTTATTACTGATACTTGCGGTATTACACCATTATTGATTTTAAATAATGAAACAATTGCAGGTAATGAAGTTGAATATTTATTCAATAGAAATTTTGATAATTTGGATACAAAACCAAATATTCCTACAATAATAAATTATTCAAAAGAAATTACATTTAAATCATCAACTATAGATTTTGATGTATTTTCTTTTGATTTTATTTATTTGAAAACAAAAATAATAAACAATCTCAATTTAACTTCATCGTTAGATATAACAAAAATTTTGATAAATTTTGTTGAAAAACCTACTTATGGTTTTATAAGTGATATCAATAGAAATCCTGTTGCATCTGTAAATATTCAAAATTTAGATAATGTTATTTATCAGAATTATAATAATACTAGTTCTTATGATACAATTAAAATTAATTATTCATATGGTTATTATTTTGCTAATAAAAATTCAATAACAATTAATATTAATATTATTTCTCAAAATCAAATTATATTAAAAGATCAATATATTTATGGTGATTTAGCGGTTAAAAATAATATCATAAGTGTTAATTATCCTACATATGTAATTAATTATTCAAGTAGTTCAAATATAACACCTATTAATGATTATTTTAATTTTCATAAATCACAATTAAATGGGTTGAATTTTAAAAATTTGAATTTACGTTTGGCAATGATGAATACTCCCAAATTATTATTTGATAATCCTAATTTTTATAATTATTTTGGTAACATTTCTTTTAATATTAATTATAATAAAATTATTAGTTCAAATCAAATATTTAATTATTCAAATGATTATCAGTATTTACGATATGATATTAATAAAGGTTCCATAAGTGAAAACACCAAAATTAGTTTTTTTGTTGCTCCATTTGTTCAATTTCCATTTACTTTTGTTAATAATAAATATCAATTTAATTTGGGTTTTTACAGTAATAATATTAATATTTCAAATTTTAATTATCCCAATTTAGATTTTAATGTCTACAGTAAAATTACAAATATTATTGGCAATAATAATCTTATTGATGCTAATAACATTCGTTTAGAATATTATATTTCTTCAAACATAAATTCAATAGATACAATTAAAAATAATATTTGTGAAATTTATTTTAGAGATTTTGTCATAAGTAAAAATAATTATGATATAAATAATTTTAATATTACTCAAGGTAAAAATATAGATGTAGAAGGTGTTAATAATATTTCAATTGGTTCTAATTTTTCAATAATAGGTAATAATTCAATTGTTATTGGTTCTGATAACAGTAAAAATCCAATTTATGAATCAATTGTTATTGGTAAAAATAATTTTAAAAACACTAATATCAAAAGTTCTATTATTATTGGTAATAATAACACAAGTGAAATTATTAATAGTAATCAAATTATAATTGGAAATGATATTAATAATAAATTTTTATTAAATATTGGAAATGTTCTTTGCAGAGATGACAATAAAATTTATTTGGGTTTGTCTGCTCAACCTGTTATAATTGGTTATGATACAAATGATATTATTGATTTATCTGATAATAATTCTCTTTATATTAAAGGTGGTATTTCAACTAGTAATATTTCAATTAAAAACAGTAGTAATAAAAGTATAACATTTAAAGCACCTGAAAGTTTAAAAGAGAATATTAATTATGTTTTTCCTGAAATTCCTAAAGTTGTGTCACGATTAATGATGACATCTGATAAATATGGGGTTTTAAAATGGACAGAAACTGATGTTTTTACAACTGATAGTAATATCACAGTAAATGACATTAGAACTAGTAATTTAGTTGTTAAAGGTTTTATTTATGGTGATGGTAGTCGAATTAGTAATATTAATATTAGTGACAGAACAACTGATGATCTTCGAGAAGGTGTTAAAAATTTATATTTTACAAATCAAAGAGCATCCAATGTAATCAGAAATTATATAAATATCATAAATAGTGATTCAATTATTGAAGGATTGACTAATTTGTATTATACTCGTGAAAGAGATAAAGATGCATTTTTTCAAAATTTTTCAGTATTAACAACTGATGATCTTAAAGAAGGGTCTAGTAATCTTTATTATAATTCTGAATATCTATCAAATGCTATTTTATTAAATTTTAATAAATTTACAACAGATAATCTTAAAGAAGGAGCAAGTAATTTATATTTAAATAGTGCAAATTTAGAAAAATTTTTAACTTTTAAAACAACTGACTCATTTAAAGAAGGAAACTCAAATTTATTTTTTACAGTTAATCGTGCAAATAATATAATTACTAACTTTTTTTCAAATATAACAACTGATAATATAATTGAAGGTAGTAATAATTTTTTTTATAATAATACCAGACTTAACAGTAATATAAATATTTTATTTTCAAATAGAACTACAGATGATATTAAAGAAGGAGTAAATAATCTTTATTTTAATTCTAATAATGCTAAACCAATTGTTTTAGATATAATTAATAATTTTGTGACAAGTGATAATATTATTGAAGGTGAAAAAAATTTATATTTAACACCAACAAGATTCAATAATTATCTTCGTGCAAAAACTACAGATGATATTAAAGAAGGAAATAATAATCTTTATTTAACAAATAATCGTGTTTTATCGGTATTGAGTAATATTAATACTGATTTCATTCCTCAAGGTCGAATAAATTTTTATTATAGTGAAACTCTCGCCCATGACTATTTAATGAAAACAATTGATATACTAAATGCAGATATAATCAAAGAAGGAACAAGTAATAAATATATAGTAAATAATGTTTATAATTCAAATTTACATGTTAATGGTGTAGTTACTGCTTCAAATGTAATAATTAATAACAGAAATGTTGTTGATATTTATAATGAAAGTGTTCAAAATCTTCAATCAAATTATGCAAAAGTTTTTACAAAATATTCAAGAGCAAATGATGTAAATATCATAAATAATTCGAATGAAACATTTCAATTAAATTTATATTTAAATTCAAATCAAGGTGTTGGTTTAGAACATGGCGCTTGTCCTTTTATTATTGTTGGTTGTAATGTTGGTATTAATAATTTAAACCCTGCTTATCATCTTCATGTGAATGGTATTGCATATGCCAATCAATTTTACGGTGATGCTTTTTATTTGAATAATGTAAATTTAAATAATATTACAGGTTTATCAACAGATACTATTCCTATTGGAACATCAAACAAATATATAGTAAATAATATTTATAATAATAATTTAACTGTAAATGGAAATCTTATTTATAATAATTCAATTGTAAGAGGTAATATAATACCAGCAGATGATAATAAATATACAATTGGTGATCAAAATGCATATTTTAAAGATATTTCTACTAGACAATTATCAATTGGATCATCAGTTTTAAATGAAAATAAGCAACTTAAGTTTAGATTTGGTAATGAAAAATTATCATTTTTAATTAATGATAATTCTAATGTTTCAAATTTGATTGATTTTAAATATATTTATAATGTTCCCAATTTTAATGTAAATAATCAAGTTATTTCAAGTTCAAATTTAACAATAAATATACAAAATTTCAATCCTTTTGTGATTAATAGTAATAATTCAAATGTTTTTATAATTACTAAAAATGCAGATGTTGGTTTAGGGATTGCTAATCCTAAAACTAAGTTAGATGTTAAAGGAGACATAAATTGTTGTAATATTTATTTTAGTAATACTAGTTTAACTGAAACACTTAATAATAATTCTAATTTTTTGAAAAATTTTATTAATATTACAAATAATAATATTTTGGCAACAGTTCAAGTTAATTCTAATTTGAATTATAGCACTTCAACTATTTTAAAAAATTTTATAAATTACACAAATTCTAATTTTTCAAATGTTGTTGATATTACTTATAATTTAATTAATATTAATTTAAATAAATATTCAAGTAATTTGACTTTTTCTTTTTCATCAAATGTCAATGTTTTAGATAATAAAATTCAAAATAATTTTAATTTTTTTAACAGTAATTTAAATATAACTTCTAATATTCTTTATTCAAATATTAGTAATATTAATACTGATACCATTCCTATTGGAATTAAAAATCGTTTTATTGTAAATGATATATATGAACGCGATGTTTTATTTTCAGGTATTCTTACAGCATCAAATTTAAAAGTTATTGGTGATTTTAGTATTTTTAAAACCAATGTTTATCAATCTGATAAAATTGAAATTATTAATGATGGCACTTCAACCTCATTAATAACAAAACAAACAGGTTATTATAAAAATGTTGCAGAATTTTATAATAATAATGATCCAACATTTATAATTACATCAAATTCTAATATAGGTATTGGAATTTTAAATCCTAATTCTAATTATAAATTAGATGTAAATGGTAGTATTAATTGTACTGATATTTATATCAATAATTTAAATGTAAATCAAAAAATCAATGATAATTTTAGTAACCAGAGTTTATATTTGAATACCAGTAATAGTAATTTAACTTATACCTTCAATACTAATCTTAATAACAGCAATACTAATCTC
>JACCDO010329938.1_pt1 | contig 13006 bp, 22 predicted proteins | sample 7446101 | NCBI WGS metagenome assembly JACCDO01 (sample SAMN15323440, study PRJNA562643) | freshwater metagenome | isolation source: river surface water | place: USA:Blue River Watershed | collected 2017-08-16
ATACGAGCAATGGACTTGTAGTTGTTTGATTTTGAAATAAAAAATGAAATAAAAAGGTAAAATGTCCTATCGGGAATTGTCTCGGTAGGATTGAGAAGTTGTATGATGGTTAACGTGGAAAGTGAAAGTGTCAAAATGGAAATTGAAAAGTTGCCTAAAATTCTTCAAAAAGAATGGTCAACTGTAGTATCTTACTATTCAAATGAAAAGGACACAGTAGTATTTGAAAAGTTTAGAAAAAGATATGATGATTTTAAAGGGGCTTCGGTTGAAGAATTGTTAAGTATGTCAGATGTTGTATATACAGAGTGGAAGTATTGGAAATATCAAAATCGTTATGAAACAGATTTTGATTCATTAACTGATATTTTGAGCGAATTTAAAAATTTCTGGCAATATGATTCTGAAGAAACAAAGACAATGTTCAAAGAAATGGAATTATTGAGCAATCGTATGTTACAGGAATGGAGACTTAAGTATAATTTTGTATATCCACATGTATATGAACGCGATGATAATCATTATTCTTGTGTTCAGCGTGATTATCATTTGAAACCAAAGGCTCAGTTATGGGAAGAGTTTAAAGAAATCTGGGATATAGATACATCGAATTACAATGAAGATAGATACAAAGAAATGGTTGACTATATCAATGAAATAGAAGTCGATGACACAAATTACTTTAAAGATTATCCAAGAAATTTCTTTGAGTATAGAGAGAACGCAAACTATCATTCATTTGATAGTTATTCTATTTTGGAACAATTTGAAATATGCGAAGATTGGGAAAGACATCGTCAAAGTGGAGATGCCGAATCAGAAAGTGATTCAGATGAAGACGATGAATAAACTAAATGTCCGCAATTTATAAATAAAAATCATCCTATTCAGAAAATTCTGAATAGGATTGATAATTTGAAATGGTGTTACCAAATGAGATACTTGACCGTGTTTTTATGTTGTGCGATTCTGAAGATATAAGAAAATGGGAATCATATGAACGTTTGAGTAGAATTACTTTTCTTAAAAAAGAATACTCTGGCCTCTCACTTGCAGCAGAAAAAGGAAATTTACAATGTGTCAAATTTCTTGTTGAAAGAGGGGCTGATATACACGCGAATGACGATTATGCTTTAGAAATGAGTGCTGAGTATGGCCACCTCGAAGTTGTGAAATTTCTTGTTGAAAGAGGGGCTGATATACACGCGGACTATGATTATGCTTTAGGATTGAGTGCTGTGAATGGTCACCTCGAAGTTGTGAAATTTCTTGTTGAAAGAGGGGCTGATATACACGCGAAAAATGATTGGGCTTTAAGATGGAGTGCTCGTAATGGTTACCTCGAAGTTGTGAAATTTCTTATTGAAAGAGGGGCTAATATACGCGCGGACAATAATTATGCTTTAAGATGGAGTACTCGTAATGGCTATTTAGAAGTTGTAAAATTTCTTATTGAAAGAGGGGCTAATGTACACGCGAATTATAGGATTCTGCTTTAGCATTGAGTGCTGAGTATGGTCACCTCGAAGTTGTGAAATTTCTTAATGTATCTTATGAAAATGAAGTTGTCATTTACAAAACCAAAAAAAAGAGACTGACTTAAAACTTAGCAGGTATAGCTATAGATTGTATAATGAAAAAAATGATTTTTTTGTTTGTATTTTATATATGTAAATGGAAGAAAAACCAAGTATAGATGATATCACAAGACATATGATAGCATTATCTCTTACTTCTTTTATAGAAAAAATGAGAATTTTAAGAAAAAAATCTGTAACGATGTAGTTATAGATATTAGTCATATAATGACCCATCATATCAATGATTATATAAGCGAGTTAAATTTTATCATCTTCAAACTAGAACTTTCAAAAAAAATTCAAAAAGATCACGATGATAATCCAAGACCTAGAAAAAAAAGAAAACTTCTCTAAAAATATTTTTAGAGACTTTAAATTCGTATGAACTTTGATAAAACTATACAAAAACCACATGTAACTAAAGAAAAAAAAGAAAAAATATACTCTCCAATAAACTACGGTCTAGACATTAACCTAGAAAAACTTAAAAAAGATATACAAGACATACAGCATTTTACAGAAATAAACTTCTTAATGCATAATCTTGAAGTAAAAGACATGTTAAGCAGTAAAAATATACATATGTTTAAAAATATAACAAAAAAATATAAAAATACAAAAATAATAATAGAAAAGACTAGAAATACCTGGAGAAAGATAACTGTCAACGGAGAAGATGCTTACTTAGTTTATCAAGAATTGAAAAAAATATAATAAAAAAATGTATATAAACCTTTGTACAATATTGCACAAAGGTTTATATACATAATAATGTATAAAGAAGTAATCGTCGGTAAAGAACCTGAAAAGTGCAGAATATTTTGCAGTTGCGGTATAAAATATAGAAGTGAACCTTATTGGTTCTATATAGAAAATGGAAGTGATGTGTCGTCTGAGCTCAGACATAAAGCCGAATATTTGTTCAGTATGAGCGGATTTCCAACTACTCTGCAAAAGAATAAGTATATATGTCCTTATTGTAATGTAAAACAAAAAATATTAGATACGCCTGTATGTTATACCATGGATCAACTTATTTTATTTTCAGATATGATAGGCGCAGATATAGACGCATCTTTGAATAAAGATGATTTTCTTTTAAAGCTGAAGGAACATTTTGAATCGTAAATCTGTATAAAACTTATACAGATATTTATCATTTAACGATGGATATAACACTATCTAAACTTATGCTACAAAACTTTTATATTACAAATTACGATGTCATAACAACAGAAAATAACAAAAAAATATACGTATGCAAGTCATTTAACTGTAATAAAAAATTTACAAGATTTTCTCGTAACACAGAACATCATTTTATCAGACATTTAGAAATGAATTTACCATACACATGCCATTACTGTTTTATGGGGTTTAAACGTACATGCGACTTAAGACGTCATGTTACAAAGACACATTCTCTATAGAAAAATTTCTATAGAGATTTTTTATTTTCGAATTATGAAAGAAATTATTTTATTAGATAACTACATGAGTAAATTACCTAATGAAATAATAGACTTAATTTTTATAAAAAGCTCATACGAGGTCTTAAAGAAAACAAGAAAATTACAGAACAAATGGGTTATAAAGTGCACTCATTCTGATAATTTTTCAGACGCTATAGATAATGAAAATGCAGAAAATATCTTATGGCTTCATAATAGAGGATATAATCTTGATTCATGGGATTATATCAGAGCTATAGAAAAGGGTAATTTGGATATTCTAAATCTTCTAGAAGAGTTGAAATGTCCAAGAAATGCTCATTCTTTTAACTATGCTGTTAGATATGGGAATATAAGAGTAATGGAATGGTTATATTCCAAGAATTTAAAGTTCGGACTGAGTACATTTAATAATGCAGCTAAAAGTGGAAATATAAATACAATGAAATGGTTATATACAAAGGGTTGTATTTGGTCAGAAATAACTTTTTATGAAGCAACTTATAAGGGAATATTAGATAACATGATATGGTTAAAACAAAAAGGATGTCCATGGAATGTATGGATATTCACTATTGCAGCTCTACAAGGAGATATAAACAATATGATATGGCTCCATACAAACGGATGCCCATGGGATACTAAAGTTATGGCTGCTGCAGCTGAAAATGGCAATGTAAGAAATATTATATGGCTTAGGACATCAGGCTGCCCGTGGGATGAAGAAACGCTCTATAGAGCAGTAGATAATAAAAACTACTTCTTGATAGCATGGTTATTGGAAAACAACTGTCCTTACAATCAAAGTATTATGAAGAGAATTACCCTTCTTAAGATATCTCATCAAGATATTGCTTTCTTATAAAAAATGATTTTTTTATTTTTATTTTGTAGATATAGCGATGTCTACAATATGGATATTAGATTTTGGTATGCATTATGTGGAAATAATAAATAAAATTTGTGACCAAAAACAATTAGACATATTAAGATTGAAATATGACAATGTGAATTATATAAAATATTATTATGGTCAAGTAGAAGTTAGTACAAAATATGGAAACTGCGATGAAATAGTCGATGATTTATATAAAATGTACAAATGCCCTATTAAAATCACAATAGAAGATGAACATAGTGGAACGTCTTTAATGGCTCGATCTTTTTTACCTATGAGTATAGGTTATCATCCAAGTCTAAGCGAATATGAAAGAGACCCTGATGATAGCGACAACGACGATAGTGACAATAGTGACAATGATAAATACGCTATTGTAGATAAAGTATACAGTAATTGGAAGTTGACAAGAACATCAGAAAAAGAAAGCGAAGTTGTAAAAAAAATAATTAAAATATTGGAAGGTTATTGTTTTAGAGACAACGAGAACGACATCGACAGCTTTAACAAATACTCTGATGCAGATGAAATGTATAATAACTGGATATTTACAAGACCAGGTGTAGATTTTGAAAGCGAAGAAGGTATTAGAATAATTAAACTATTAGAAGGGTGTGAAAAATGTTATTGTACATTCTGCGATTGATAGTACGGCAAGTATAATGAAGAGAACTACCCTTCTTAAGATATTGCTTTCTTATAAATATTATTGAACTCTGCTTTTAGTTCAAATAACTTAAAAACTAATCCTATATGCTTATTATTCTTATTACTGAGGATATAATAATCATAAAAATCATACTTTTTCATTTTTTTTAAAATACGATTTAACGTGACATTTTTATTATACCTAGTCAGATATTCTAGACATATTATCCTCATTTTTATACAAGTTTGAGATAAAATTATACATTCACTAGTAGAGAGAAAACCTATTATTTCTCTTATAATGTCATACGGTAAATCATTCATATAATTTAAAAATATTTTAGTATTAAAATAATTAACAGTTATATGTTTTGGAAACATAAACCTTTAAATGAGGAAATCCCTCTTCAAGATTTAACAAAAACAGTACACTCTAAAGATAAATACGATTTCTGTCATCACAAAAAATACGATGATATAAAAAGTCTTGTAGATTTTATAAATGAAAATTACTTTCATGACAAAGCAAGATTTAAATTTATATATGAAGAAAATCACCTCAAATATTTTTTAAGAAAAGGAGGATGGTTATCTATTCATTCTAAGAAATTTCCAGATATAATACTGGGGGTTATAGCCTACAGAGAAATAACTTTACAGAATGATGAGAAAAGCTCAGAAGTAGATTTCTTATGTGTAAAAACAAATCTAAGAAATATAAACATAGCAGAATTTTTAATAGAGAAGGTTATAGAGTTAATGTTAAGACAAAAAATCTATACTTCATTTTTTACAGGAATGGACAAAAGAAACATTCAATTCTTCTGTAAAAAACCAGTTTATCTTTATATCATGAATTTTAGAAAGTTACTTGATATGAGGTATATACCTCCTATTCTTATGGAAAATACAAAATATAACGATGACTTCATATACTACAAAGAGTGTGAAAAAGATGAAGATTACTTCAATATACATGACATTTACAATCAGGTATATAGAAAGGAAATTTTAAAAAAAGAAGAGTGTTTCATAGATTATATTATTTTTGATAAACTCCATATTTTCTGCAGATTTATGAAAATAAACGTTGTATGTAAACTGACAGGACGGACTTTAAATAGTGTTATACTCTACTATAACAACTACCCCATAGATAACTATATAAATAACCTAGCTTGGATACTTCAAAAAACACATGGAATAGACTTTATAACTTTGTATAATCCTTTTGAAAATATTCCAGATAAACGACAGATTTTTAACACAGGACTGTATATGTACTACTACTCCTATAATAAAAAACTTGATAATATAGAAAGATGCAGCATGACTCCTGTTTAATCATTTTCATTATATAAACCTATAAGAGTTCTATCAAAATTTATACACAAATTTATAAGGTTTAAAGCATTAGATTTATTCCAGACAAGCCCATATTCTTTTTTATTTTTGTCAGAAGCATATATACTATTGATGAACATAATATTCTTTTTTTCTCCCTTAATATAAGGAATTAACCATCTTACAGATTTTATAATAGAAGCTTTTGTTTCAGGTTCTACGTAAAAATAATATACATTCCTACGACTTTTCCATAAATTTAAACAAGTTTCTACGAGAGGACCAAGTGTATATGTAACATATGTCAGAGAGTCTCTTAATTCAAAGTCATAGCACCTCCCATCGCTCTTTAAATTTTTTCTTATAAAGTTTACTATTTCTTTTTCAGACCAATCAAGATATTTCTTTGATTTTAAAACTAACCCTGCAGTAGAAACTACTTTTAAACGATGACTTTGAAAATTATTTATTGCATCTACGTTGTCTTTATCAAGATTTTCAAAATCAGATATAACATAGTCAGATATCTTTACTATAAACTCCTCGAGTTGTTTAGTCATTACAGGATAAAACCTTGTCAATGCAGTGTAAGATTCAAAAACATATGAAATATGAGTATAATCGTATATTTTTTTATCACCTATTTCAAACTTATCTACATAACGTAGAACATCTCTTTTAAGACTTTCTAAAAATTGAAAATTACCATTGTTGACTCTTTCTATTTTATTCTTTATCTGAATCTCCATATTCTTATAATAAATACTACAAAAAAACTTAAAATTTAACTCGACCTGTATTTTTTATAAGTCTTTTCTTTATGAGAAGCTTCTCTATAGTTTGTTTTGCAACTTCTTTGTAAGTCTTAGGAGTGTCTTTTGTTATTCTTATAGATGGTCTACATAAAGGATATGCTCCTTTTTTAGCTTGTCTTCCGCATTTTTCATAAGCAATGACATTACCTTTTTTATTTTTTATCGGTCTATTCAAATCTATCCACTTTTCTTTATACCATCTAGATAAACCACTTGACTTTGGTTTATTTCCACTGTACTTTCCACCTCTCTTTTTGTATTCTCTTACAATCCAACTTGATTTATATGCACTAGTCTTCTCTTGAAATTTTGAGTCAGCCATTCTTTTGACTTCATTGTATAAATCTTGATTTACTGGTTTTATCATATAATGTTATAAGAAAATAGATATTAAAAAAATAAATATAATGTAAGTATGATGAAAGGATTATCAAGAGGCAATAGCCTTCTTTTTAAAAAGAAAAAGGATGAAAAACAACCGCAGCCAGAATTTGAACCTATGTTCGAACAATCAGAAAGAGAAAGAGACAGGGATAAAGAAAAGAAAAACATCACTATTAATCTTACGTTAAACTTAAGTCTTGATAAAGAAAGCTTCAATAAAGCTATGGATGTATTGGACATCTATTCAGATGTAGCAGATGATAGCAGTAGTTATAAAAAATCTGATAAGGATTATAGAGAAGAATATAGAGATTACAGAGACTACAGAGATTATAGACATAGAAATCAATATTAAATATGAATTATTGTAAACTTTATACATATAAAATTTACAATCATATAATTACTTACATGCTTTCTTAGCTATAGATAAGGCAATAGCTATTGCTTGTTTAGCTGAAGTTACAGTTCTATCATGAGTTTTCAAAGTTCTTCTTTTGAATTCTCCCATAACTGTTTTTATCTTGTCTTTCCTACACTCTACCTTCTCTATTACCTTTTTATTTTTAGTGCATTTTTTATTGTCTGGATTTTTTACATACGGTTTTTTACATCTTTTCATTTGGAACGTATATAAATTAAAATGAAAATAATTTATTTTTTTTTCTATTGATAGTTTATATGAATCGCATAACATCCTTTATAACAACGAATTGGAAATACATCGCTATAGCTCTTTTAGTTATAACACTAATTCTTATGCTGACTGTCAAAGAAGGTTTTGAGGGTATAACTATGGGAGATTTAGCAGAATATCCTAAAATTTTCCTAGAAAGAGTCGTAGAACCTTTCGCTAAAGAGCTTAAAACTACAGATATGTATTCTTCTGTGTTTGATCCAAAACCATTGATGCCTGCTATCAATCAGTTGAACATAGAATCTCAAATTCAATCTGTAATGATAGATATTGGAAATGGTACAGCAGTAGAAGCACCTGTTCATATCCCTGCACAAACAATTGAAAATATAGAATCTCAGAGAGTTATCAAATATATCGAACCCAAAGAAACTGATGTACTTGTTGCAGCACAGGTTGTCCAACTACCAGAACAAGAAGGAGTTATAAAGGCAGAAGTTAACGAACAAGGAGATTATGTACAAGTACCTGTGGTAGTTCCAGCACAGACAGTGGTTATTCCTGAGCAAGTTGCTGTAGAAACTACAATGGAGAAATTTCATATTTAAAAAATGAATTTTTTTGCCAAGTGTTTATTATTTGACGGAAATGAAATTCACAGAAGAACAAATCGACTTTATACACAAGATTCTATCAGAAGAGTCTGTAGATATTGAAATAATTGTAAAAATAAAAGAAAAGTTATCAGAACAGAAAACTAAAAAAACAAAAAAAGATGAAACAACTGTTAAAAATACAGCTACTTGTATAGCTAATACTAAAGCTGGTAAAAGATGTTCTAAAAAACCCTCTAAAGGAGAACAGATGTGTTCTGTTCATTTAAAAAAACCATCTGATTCTGCATCTGTTAAATCTGTAGATTCTACTCCAGAAGTAGACAATATGTCAAAAGAAGAAAAAAAGAGACAGATAGAACTCATATTTGAAGAAAACGAGTAAAACCTGTAAAATATTAAATTTTTTTGAAGCAAAGTAATATACTTTGCTTCATAACTACATATGGATTCTGAAAAAAAACAATATATTCTTGAAAAGTTTATGAAAATAGAGTTAGATGAAAATGTAACAATAGGAGATCTTTTAAGCGAAGATTGCTATGAAGATGTTATAGAAGCTATAGAACATATTATAGAGAATGTAACTTCCTCTATGTAAAAAAATGATTTTTTTATTATAAACCTTAGTAATAGAATGAACAATTTTGACAGTATTAAGTCTTCAATAGAAAATGTTGATGTAGATGATTTATCATCTCTTTTAGATTCTAGTCTTGTGTCAGATCCTTACGAAGAATATGAAAAACTATTAAAAAGCCAACAGTTTTCAGTAGAAGACCTTCTTTTAGCACATATAAAGGTTATATCATCAACAAATGTCAGATATAATCGGTATATAAAATATATAAATTTTAACAATGAATCTTTCTTTATAAAAACAAAAATAAATGAATATTTTGCAACAGAAAACATCTTAGATAAAATAAAACTCATAAAAGAAATAGACAAGATTATTATAGATTTTATAGACACTTAACAAAAACAGAACGATATTGTTCTGTTTGTAAATTACGTAATGGATCCCTTTCTAAAAGATTATATTATTGAAAAATTTATGAAGATAGAGTTGGATGAAAATGTAACCATAGAAGACATGTTAAACCCAGATCTATATTCAGATGTTATAGAAGCTATAGAGCATATCATCTCAAATGTTAATAATTAATACATCTCATATGTAAATTTACATATGAGATATTTAACTTGTATTGAACATGAACAATGTTACCTTTTATTCTTTTTACAATTCCTGTTTAGAAGAGGAATTTAAATATCTCTTTATTCTAAGAAGAGAGTCTTTAAATGACTATGTATTGCTTGACAATATAAGACAAGAAATATACAGTTCAAAATGGGACAAAGAACACTATATAATAGGTGAACCACATGATCCTTCGTTTCCTATAATAGAATTCGTTGATAATTCTATTAAGTTTATAGAAAGGGTTTCTGAAGATTATACTCCAAATGCCTTGTCATTTTATCTGGACTCGATGAAAATTTAATTTAATTTTTGAAATTTTGTACGTATATAATATATGATTTGTTTTAACAATTTTACATTATATACAATATCTTTTCTTGTTATAGTTATTGTAAGTCTAATAGTTTTCTTCTACGATAGAGAGGTAGAAACGTGTAAAAAAGAACTTCTCAAAAAACCAATTCGAAATGAAATTCCAATAGAAATAAAACCACAAGAAGTATATCCTGAAAGAAAATACACAGGACCTTTACAATCACCCTCTTCTGCTTCTAATATAGGATATGTATTTAGCTCTTCTGTAGTGTATCCATTGTATCTATATAGAATAGATAAAAATTATTATTACTATGTAATAGATAGTTCAAGAAATAATGTCAAAATACCTATAGAAAATCCTAAAAAGTTAGAACTCTATGATGGTGATACAGTGGCTATACCAGAACTCGGGGGAACTTTTACAATAAAGATGTACGAGTACTCTGGTAATATCTACAATCCATTTGCATTTTAATTTTTTTATTTAACTATATTATAAAAAAATGTACTTAGTTTTTAACGTATCGGATATAGGAAACATTTTACATGTTAAACTTGTAAAAAAAACCGATGATGAATCTTCTGCAAAAAAATACATTATCAGTAAAACCAAATCATGGGAATCATATACAGGAGGAGATCCGATAGATTTCTATTTCTCTAAAGCTAAAAATTTTGTAGAAAGAGAAGGAGAAGAAGCATATTTTTCATTAAAAATCAATAAAGATAAGAAATATCTAGTATTTGATTATAATAATTATAGAAAAGACAGAGTTATACATAAAGTTAAACAGTATAAAACAGCAAAAGAAGCTAGAGATTATGCTCAAAAAAATGCTGCAAAATTAAATAAAGAAGGATCTGTTATAAGAGAAAAGGACTTTGAAGAGATTCGAATGTCTATTGATAAATCATGCGAATCGTATTCGAACGATACAGGTTATGATACACATGTATTCAGTATTTTAAAGGTGTAATTTTTTGCTTTTATAAGCATGTTAATACAAACCAGGAAAAACTACAAAGTCTTCTTCTGAAATCCCATAAGATTTCCAAAATTCTATATCCTTTTCAGAAGGTTTTACATTTTCTGTTAAGGTATCTTCTTGTAGAACTCTTCCTATTCTTATTTCGTCTTCTATATGTGCTCCAAATGAAGAAGTATGTACAATCATCATGCCGTGACTTCTAAGAAAGTCATGTAATTTTTCTATATCATCATTTATACGACCATCGCAAATATACCAATCAGAAATAATTACATCATTTAATTCTTCGTCGTTTGGATCGTCTTCACGACCTTCCATGAACTTTTTATACGTCTCTTCTTCTCTGATTTCCTTTATAATATCCTCTCTCTTTCTTAAGAAAAGTATAATCCATTCATAATGTGTTTTCATCACATTTGGACCGATGAAAAATTTTGCATGCAATGACCTTCCTCCCATTTAAACTTCAAAAATTAGTGTAAAAAAATCAATTTTTTTCTTTTGTTAATGTAATGAAGATATACTATATCAATCTTGAGAAATCTACTGAAAGAAAAAAAAAGTTATTGTCACAGCTTGATAGAATAAAAATACCCCATAAAAGGATTGACGCTATTTACGGAAAAGACATGCTAACTAAAGATATACATAAACTCTGCTATAAACCTTCTGGTTTATTATGTTCCCGTTCTATGATAGGTTGCTACGCAAGTCATATTAAAGCATGGAAAGAGTTTCAGAAAGACATATACGAAGATTACGCTATAATAATGGAAGATGACTGTATATTGTCTAAAAACTTTGAACAGAATGTCAAACGTCTCGTGTGTGAAATAAATAACTTAAATCCTCTCTGGGATTTTGTATACTTTGGATATTACAACTTAAGTCTGTTTAATATGTTTCCTTCGCTTTCTGGAAATGCCCACAAAGCTGCAAAAACTTATACGATACCATCTGGATTACCTCTTGGGTTTCACTGTTATCTTATAAATAAAAGGTCTGTCGTAAAATTATTAGAAGTTATGGATAAAATGTACTACCATATAGATCTACAGTTTTATTTTTTATCAAAGTATTTTTCAGTATACTCTTCTAAAAAGAAATTGGCAAAACAACTGATAACATCAGAGCATTCTACTCAGAATGCAAACTTTCCTAGACATATGAACAGATTTCTAGACAAGGTTTTCTATACAGAAAACGATTCTATTTCTCCAAGCTATGTTATGTCTTCTTCTTTATTAAAAATTCCTATTATAAACTGTCATGTCACTGTATATACATTAGTATTTTTATGTCTTCTTAAAACGTTTAAACAGTGGAAAGGTGTTATATACGGGTACCTTCTTTTGGAAATGTTATGGTGCTACGATAAAGAAATAGTCTGTTCTAACTTATTACTCTATTATTTAACATAAATTTACTTAAAGATTTGTTTTTTATATTTCTTAATGATACTAATTCCTCAAGAAATACAGGATAGAATTCTTTTGAATTTAAACTTTGAAAAGGTAATTTCTTTGAACAACCATTATCTCGCAAAAAAAATTTATAATCCAATAATACATAAATGGGATCAAGCGGCATCAAATGGTCATCTCGATGTAGTAAAATGGTTACATGAAAATAAGAAGGAGGGGTGTACAAAGGATGCAATGAATTTGGCGGCAGAAAGAGGTCATCTCGATATAGTAAAATGGTTGCACGAAAATAGAAAGGAAGGATGCACATATCATGCAATGAACTGGGCAGCAAAGTATGGACATCTAGATGTCGTAAAATGGCTGCATCTAAACAGAAACGAAGGATGCACATCATGGGCAATGAATTTCGCAGCAGAAAATGGACATCTCGATGTAGTAAAATGGTTACATTTTAACAGAACGGAAGGATGCACAACATGGGCAATGGATTGGGCAGCAACGAATGGACATCTCGATATAGTAAAATGGTTGCACGAAAATAGAAAGGAAGGATGCACAACATGGGCAATGAATTGGACAGCAACGAATGGACATCTCGATATAGTAAAATGGTTGCACGAAAATAGAAAGGAAGGATGCACATATCATGCAATGAACTGGGCAGCAAAGTATGGACATCTAGATGTCGTAAAAT
>JACCDO010266592.1_pt1 | contig 13005 bp, 6 predicted proteins | sample 7446101 | NCBI WGS metagenome assembly JACCDO01 (sample SAMN15323440, study PRJNA562643) | freshwater metagenome | isolation source: river surface water | place: USA:Blue River Watershed | collected 2017-08-16
ACTAATAATCTGTGATGGGACCATTGTTATCTGTTTTAATTCCTGTTGTGTCTGTAACGACTGTGGAGAGTGGTAATTCATTTCGTCGCCATCAAAATCCGCATTATATGGACTAACAGCCATAATATTTAAACGGAAAGTATTACCTGGTAAAATTTTTACTCTATGACCCATCATACTCATTCTATGTAAAGTTGGTTGACGATTTACTAAACCAACATCACCATCTAACAAATGTCTATGTACAATATCACCAATTTGAAGTTCATCAGCTGCTTTTGCAGTATCAACTGACATTAAAGAGATATTACAAGGTGATGCTTGACCACTACACATTGTTGTCATCTTTGTTATTGTCTTTGCACCTGGATAGTTATTTGGACCATTCTTTACCATCTTTCTCAACTTAGTTATATTAAACTTTGTCACTATCTCTGGAAAAGATAAATTCATAGCTATCTTCATTGGTATACCAAATTCATCTATATCAATATTGGGATCAACCGAAATAACTGTACGACCTGTATAATCAACACGTTTTCCCATCAAGTTATTTCTTATTCTACCCTCTTTACCCTTCAATCTCTGTGTTATCGATTTTAATGCCCTAAAATTTGTTCTTTGTCCCTGTTTAGGTACACCCGGTATATCATTATCCATATATGTTGATGTCAAATACTGCAAATAACCCTGATATTGATTTATCTTCTTCGTATTTGCCTTCTCACCATCCTCTAATGCCTGTTTTAATGTATTATTTATCTTTATTATCTGTGATAATGCATGTGTTAAATCATCCTCTGATCTCATATTATCATTCATTCTTACTGATGGACGCATTGATGGTGGTGGGACTGCTAAACTTGTTATTATCATTGACTCTGGTCTACTAAACTTCGCCGATAATCCCAAAAAATCAACATCATCATCTTTCACTCTCTTAAAAATACGATAACATATCAATGGTGTAAATATAATCTTTGTCTGAACTTTATCACCTGATATACCAGTACTCTGCGAAAAATCAGCCTCTATCTTTATTATATTATCCAACTCTTTAATACTATTCTTATTCAATCTCGTATACTTTGATGGTTGTGTTGCAAAACATCCACCATTAAAATTACACTTCTTATTCTTTGATGCTAATGCACATACCGCTGTAAATCTTCCACTTCCCCTCTTTCCATCTAACTCCCTCAATACCATTGGATCCGTTTTATCTATCAACAAATTAGAACACTTATAACATACACACTTTAACATCTTCTCAATATATGGTATAAAATGATGATTAAATACAGGTAAACCTAAATCAATCTTTCCAAAATATCCCGGACATAATACCCTCTTCTTCTCATCTGTTGGACATATAATCGCATCATCTATAGATCCCATGTTATAATCAAATAAACCATTGTGTTTTGGATAATTACCATCATATGTATCAGAAGTTAATATATCACATACTGAACCCCTTTTGATCTCTTCCGGACTAAACAAACTAAATTGTATCTGTTTTATACTCTTCAAGTTCTCCGTATTCTTCAAATCTCTTATTAACTGCTCTTTTGACATCCTGAATTTAAATCACTCTAATCTTTATATTTATTTTTTTTTAAATCAAAATTAATCTGTTCAAATCAAGAATCATTTTTTTTTTCATTTTCTAAAAAAATAATTCATTTTTATAATTTATTTTAAGTCCAATATTCATTTTACCAAAATTATATATATTTTTTTATTTTAATTATAAATAATTAATAATTTAATTCAATATAAAGAAAATTATAAAAAAAGATAATTTTAAAAAATACTAAAAAGAAATAAAATATCATTAAAATATATAGAATAAAGAATGCAAGAAAATTTTACAATAACTATCCCATCATTCTCACCAAGTTTATTAATGAAACAGATCTTATTTTCATTGATCATTTCATTTATAATAGTTTATCCGATAACAGGTTTTACAACAACAACTTCTATTTTTGTTTTATTTATTTTAACATTTATTATTTATTTACTCATTTCTAATATGGGTATTAATAAAGCAGATAATTTACCTTTTTCAACTTATCCTGCACCACCTCATACTGGTTTAGATGGTATTAGTTTAGATAATTTAGTTGCAGGTGTCCCTGTATCTCAATATATTTAAGTATAATTTTTATAATAACAATAATATATTAATAAAATATATTAGGAAAAATATCTCCAAAATGATTAGAAGTATGGATTATTATAAATATTTTTTTACAACTGCATATAGTATCCCTATTAAAGATTTATCAACAACTATATCGTTTGAGTCTAAATTAAAACAAAAGCCTGTTAGTATTTTAGTTAATTATGACACTGAAGTTCAAAATCTTATTAATGACAAAATCAGTAAAAGTGATTCTTCTAAATTATCCTATTTTCAATCCATAAGTGAATCTAATACCAAAAATCTTAAAATGAAAGATCTTTCCGATGCTTTTAACATATTATGTTTACAACAAGCTAATAGTGATGATCTTAATGATGTTAATATTAAAAAATTCGCAACCATTTATACCCTTTTTATTCATAACAACAACGAATATATCGAAAATCTCGATATCCTTAAAAGAATTCTTATTGGTATTGAAAAAAAGAATTTAACTTTTACTGATACACCTTTACCCTTTCACAACCCTTTCCAAATTTATCAATATGGTAAAGAATCCGAATATATTCTTTATGATAAACTTAAATTTTATATTGAAAAAATACCTAATATTGATGTTAAAAAAGCTGCTATTAGTATAGCTAGTAATTATCAATTATCTAATTATGTTGATTTAACTTTACCCTCTATTGGTCCTATTTATCCAATTTATCAAAGTTATAATAAATATTCATCTTTACCTGAACTTTTTCAAACTCAACAAAGTATTTTCCACTTTTTAACTTATATTCTTAATGGTGATAATAACTTTGTCGATTATATACCACTCAAAGATCTTAAAATTGATCAAGTTATTAGTAATTTAATGTTTAAATCTAAAAGAAAAAACAATATTATAACAAATACTCGTGTTTTTAGTGATGAAAATGATCGTTTAAAAAATATTATTGAATCTAATATTCAAAATATTCAATTTAATTTAAATGATGTGTTAAGAGATGGAAATAAAGAATCATCTAAAGTCCGTAATGAATATATTTTACCTTTCCGTTTTGTTGGTGATAAACTTGAAAAACTTAAAGATTTAAATGAAATTGGTGATCGTACTTCAGCTAAAAACGTTTTATCAAAAAATGCACAAGTTATAGCTAAATTATTAATGAAAAACAAAAAACATAGTGATTTTAGAGAAAATCCTGAAGAAGAAGAGTTATATAAAGAATGTTCTGCTATTTATTTATATATAAGTATAACATTATTTTATGATATTTACAAGTATTATTTAGATAAGATATCATCTATAGTAAATGAAGCAGTTGAAGATGATAGATTTAAAAAGTTAGATTTAAAACCGGTATATATATTTTTGGAGAAATTAAGTAAATCATTATATATGATGAAAAAGATATATGAAAACTGTTTTTATCATCTTTTCCCATCTAGATTAACTCCTAAATATGGTATTAAAATAAATAAAGATAAAGGTTATTTTGAATTAGAAAATAGAACATCAGTATCTATTGAAACTATATATGAATATTATCCTTTTGTATTTAATTCAAAAGAGAAGAATAATAAAAAGAATACAAATAATAATGAATATTATTTATCAGAAACAAATAAGGATTATATAAATAAATTTGTTAATTTTTCATTATCACATAAACAAAGACAAGATATATTTAATCCAAATGAGGATTTATATTTTGGTGGTTTTATAATGTCAAGTAAAACAACAATTCAATTCTTTAATGAATATATCCAATATTGTGATTTAATAAATATTCAATGTAAATTAAATAAGGTTTTAACACAAGTTTTGAGAAAATCACTTAAAAATTTTATACCCATTGAATTATTTAAAAACATGTTATTTTATTTAATAAATCATAAACCTGATTTATCTTTATCAACTTATTCTCCAGAATTTACCGATGAATTAAAAGAGAATACAATTGATGTATTTAAATATTATTTAAAGAAATCAATAGATTCATTTATAATTTTAGCAGATATTCGTAAAGATATTGAAATAACAGGTAAAAAGAAGATTGATTTAATTAAATATGAATTAGTATCATCAATATATTATAATAAATCATTAGTAATACCGTATATAATTAAGGAGTTTGTTAAAAATGGTAAAATAATGAAAAATATGAATAAAAATATAGTATCAGATAAGAAGAATTATGAGAAGAGAGTTGTAAGTCAATTTAAAAATATACAAGTTGAATTGAATGAATATAAAAGGAATCTTCAGAGAAACAGAAGTTTAAATACGGAGATATTGACATCAAATAATAATAGAAATATACAAAATACATTATCTAAAAAATTGAATCAAAGGGAGTATAGAATAAATAATGATGATTTTTATAATCATTTAAAAAATATATTAAAAAAAGATAATTTATTTATACCATATCAAGAGAATGGTAATATACAATTTATATCAGTATTCAGTGTTGATAAAACACCATATAATTGGAATAGAAATATAATAAATAATAATTCATATATATTAATTGGATCAACAACATCAGATATATATGATAAGAAGAAGGTGAGAGTATTAAATAGTGAATGGATAAATAATTGGAGAGAAAAGAATATAGAAGAGAAGATGAATTTGATAAGAATGTTATTAGAAGATATGAATAATTATATAAATTATACAGAAGAAGTTTTAGGTGATAATAAAATAAGTAAATATTTGGAAGAGAGATGTCAAAGAATGAATATATGTAAAGATAAATTTATATCAGAAAAACAGATAAATAAGATAATAGATATAATACAGAAGTCATCATAAATATTTTTTTTAAAATTATATATATATTTTTGTATAAATAAAAATATATTCTTTATGAAAAAAGTATAGTAAAAGGATAGGGAAAGAATGGAAGATATATTAGATCTAAATTCGGATATATTAAAAAGAAAGATAAAGAAGGATTTAAGTTTGTATGAGAATACAATAATACAATCGAATATATTAAATGATATACAAATCTATGTTTTATTTTTATATTATGATATTTTACCAAAAGATATATTAAAAACTTTACAAGCAGGAGAACCAGATAGTTATATACCTTTAATAAGAAATCCAGAAGGTCAATTTGAACTATTATTTGAAAGTATAATTGATAAATTTAAAACAAATGATAATGATCAATTACCAGAAATTAAGTCAAGAATATCAAATACTTTAGGTGGTAAATATACTGAAATACAAAAGAAAGTAAGTGAATGTGAAAAACATATAAAAATATTAGAAGAATTATATATACAAAAAGAGATTGAACAATATGTACCATTTACATCAGGACAAAAAGAAGGTTTTATAATAAATAATAAATCAGTATTAATACAACCAGCATCAAATGATTATCGTTTTAGTGAATTATTTTCAAGATATTTATTTGCAGTGAATAAATTGGATTTAGAAAAGAGTGTAATAGATGAGAATAAATTAAAGAATCAAATAGAAATTAATACATTTTATAATAGAAAATTATTTGAAAGTATGATAATACCAGGAAAAGATTGTTCGGATAATATAAATTCTTTTTCAGATTGGAATTATATGTTAAAATTTTGGTTTGTATATATATTGGTAATTAAGGAGTTTTTTGCAAATAATTCGGATTTTCAAAGTATATTAACAAGAAAAAATATATATGAAAAGGCGAAGAAGTTGAGGGAGATAAAGAAAACAAAATCTGATGACAAGAAGGGTTTAACAAAAGAAGAGAAGATATTAAAAAAGAAATTATTTAGTAGTTTGAGGGGTGGTGATAATGGTGAGGGTAATTTAAATAAATTAAAAAAAGAGTTAGTTGGAGATAAAAAGGAGGATAAAAAACCATCAAATCCATTTAATAAATCGGATAAATCAAATAAAGAGAAGGGTATAAAATTATATTCGGATTTAATGAAAGATATATTAATATTTAAAAAAAGTAAAAATAAGAATACAACTGAGATTATATCTTTTAATGAATTTATAAATGGTGATGAATTAAAAAATTTTATTCAAAAAGAATATAAAAAATGTTTTGCAGATTTTACATCATCAAAAAGCACCGATAATAAGAGTATGAAAATAGGTACAAAGATTAAATTAATATTTGATAAAGATGAAAGAGATTCAGATATATCTTTAGAAAGTTTGGGATTTAAAAAGAAAAATACTGAAAATATACCTGAAGATAAAATAATAAAATTATTAGATGAGAAGATAACAATCTTTCAAAGTTTATATACATATAGAACTGTGAATGACAGTGAATTTAATAATTTTTTCACAGCATTAAAGAAGAATTTAATATCATTATATTTTGTATTATATTATAAAAAGTTATTCATATACAAACAATATATAAATGTTTTTAAAAGGTATCAAAGTAAATTAGAATTAGATTTGAATGAATATTCATATGTTGAGGAAAATGAGTCTTCAAACAAAAACAACAAAAAAAATATACAAAATAAAAATCAAATGAATATTAAACAGAATAACACGAATCAAAGAACAATTGATTTAAATAGATTATCACCAAACAAACGCAATATTTATATTGATTTGACAAATAAAATTAAATATTTAAAAAATACAAAAAATAAATTAGAAAAGAATAAAAATGATTCAGATTATGATAAAAAGATTTTAATCATTGAAAAGAAGATCCGCGAACTATTAATTCAAAAACACAACTTATATGGTAGATTAAATTAATCACTTTCGTACATATATTATTTTATAATAATTAAAACATTATTATATTTATAATAACACTTAAGTCCCGTGTTATTAATAACTGGTTCTTTAAGTCCCGAGTCATTAATAATCAGTTAGTGAAAATACAGATTCTTCGTCCCGAAAACTGATTATTCGCGATAACTTCGTTCTCTTGCGCTAAGACCTTCGGTCTATGCACGGGTACAAATTAGTGTTTATGCAGTAATATACAATGTCCGCGATTTAAGTCCCGAGTCATTAATAATCAGTTAGTGAAAATACTGATTCTTCGTCCCGAAAACTGATTATTCACGGGTTCAAATTAGAGTATATGTAGTAATATACAATGTCCGCGATTATATTATATAAAGGTTTGTTATATAATAGATGAATAAAGAATAAGTTTAGAATGAGTATTTGTCACCATAAATTTTTGACATAGAACGGGATAAATCGGAATAGATACAAGCAAAAAAACAAGGTGTATCATAATTGAGACTTTCATACTTCCAATTAGCAGTGACGGGGTTTTTAATGGATTTACCGGAAGCATCAACATTAACAACTTCAGTTGATCCGGGTTTATGGGACCAGTACATATTGGAGTCTTGACGAGCCCAATGATAATCATTACCTTTATCTAACATGAGGTATATTTTATAAAAACCGGGATGACATTTCTTATCAAATACTTCTAAATAAGATCCTGGTACATCTCTTTTCAAACGTTTATAAAATGATTCACATTCATAACTTTCATTTGATACATGATTATAACCAGATGCATAACCAGGTTGGGCTTTTGAATCTAATCCTGAACGCACTTTACCTAATGCATATGAATAACAATTATGTGTTTGGCGAATATTTGGATTTTTATTCCATTTATCCGGATTATATACAGGTTCAGATCCAGATAAAGGTGAAAATTCTAATGTATGCTTTAATAGTTCGGGACTTTTAATCAATTCTTTGTTGTCATTCATCTTTTTAATTTTAAATATAAAAGGAGACTTCCTATCTTTTTTTGAAACTTTCTCTTTTTTCATTTATCTAATATATCTCTATTTAAAAAAAATATAATTAATTTAAAAAATGAAAAAAAAAATGAAATACTAAATTTTTATTATTTATCTTTTTTATTTGTAGATAGGATTAATAAGAAAAATGAGCTGTTGTAATAATAAATTTACAGGATATAGTGTTGAAATTATAAGAGAAAATAAATCAAAATTTGATTATGATTCTGAAAAATATTTTATCAATGAAAATGATGAAGAAGAGGAAGAAGACGATAATGAAGAAGACGAAAATGATAATAAAGTAGATGAAAATGATAATGAAGAAGAAGACGAAAATGATAATGAAGAAGAAGAGGAAAACGATAATGAAGAAGAGGAAGAAGATGATAATGAAGAAGAGGAAGAAGATGAGATAATAGAGAATGAGAAGATAGATACATCAAGTTTGGAATATACAAATGATGATAATATGGATTATGAAACGGAGGATAATTCGAGTAGACAAACAAATGAGAGTTTAAAGAATATAATGAAGATGGCTGCAAACAAGAATAGAGTGAATGAAAACAGGGTTGAATATGATTTAATGAATAATAATAGTATACCACATAATAATGAGGATGATATAGATAATGAATCGGGAGAGATAGAATTTAGAAGTAAATGTTATTTAAACTTACCAGGTGAATTTCAGAGTATACATCATATATTGGATATATATCAAAGATCATTAAATGAAAAGATGGATTTAATATTAAATAAAGTATGTAGTATAGAGGATAGATTAACAACATTAGAATCATTATCTAAAATAAATTTTGCTGAGTTAGATGGTGAAATATTGACATTAAAAGAGATTAAAAATGAAAGATTAGATATATCAGAACAGGATGTATTCAGAGCATTAGTATATAAGGATTATAGAACAATATTATATATATTTAAAATGTATTATGGAGTTAAGAGGGGTAAAAAGATATTTTATCCAATAAGACCAAAATCGGCACAGAATTGTCAATATTTTTTTAATAATCAATGGATAGATGATAGATATGGAAATTATACATGTAAGACCTTATTTACAAATATACAAAATTTATTTTTTAGATATAATATATTTAGTAAAAAGATGTCTCAAGAAGAATGGTTTTCAAACCAGCAATTTATATTAAAATTATCAGAAGAGAAATACAGAAAATCTATATTTAAAAGTATAATGGATGAGATTATAAATAATAATTGTTAAAAAACAGATTTTTTCAAAATACACATATATGAATAATAATATTCATAATAAAAATTATAAAATAAAATTTTATTTAATTAAATTTAATAAAATATATACAAAAATACATTAATAATACTCTTGATAAGAACTTAATTTAGTTTTTAATAATTGATCAGATACTTTGTTGTTGTTAAGTCTCATAATCTTTTCTAAATTAGCATGATATGCTGCTTTTGAATCAAATGAAGTTAATTGTTGAACAGTATCTTCAAGTTCTTCAACTTTTTCTTTTAATTTATTCATTAAAACGATTTGACAACTAAGATCATTTTTAAGTTGTTTGTTCTCTTCTAAAAGTTCATCAAATTTATCTTTAAAAAAACAATCTCTATCAAATCCTCTTTTAAATTCATTTTTAGAAAAATTCATAAATTCATACATATCATTCATAAATGTATTCATATTAAACCTTTGATTATTAAATCCACCTCTTGGTGAAGAAAATGATTGTGGTGTTGATGGATACGATGTTCTAGGTGTCTGATTGACAGAACGAACAGATGCTGTATCATCAATCATATTACTTGTTACAGTTGATTTATCATCTTCCACACCAATTGGTTCATCATTGATTTGTTGATTTCTTTTAACTATATCAGCAAAATTAGGTTTTTTAATACCATTATTTTGTATATTAGTATCAGATCCTGTATTTTCCTTTGTATTCTCTTGAATATCAATCTTTAATTCTTCATTGGTATTCATTTGTATAGTTTCCGTTTGTATAGTATTATTCTCCTCAATAACAACATTATTATTAGTTGTTGTTTGATTCTCTTCAATCATGGGTTGAAAATTAGTGTTATTGTCAAAGTTTTCATCTCCCTTAAATAAAGGGGGATTGTTAACAATATCCCATTCAACATTCTGATTTTGTCCTTTACCACTCAATTTGATGTCAATGTGTAATCCTATATTAATACGATTACCACGATCAGGTTTATCAGGAAAACACCAATGAATTTCTTCATTATCAAATTTAAAAGAAGATATTCTTCCAAATCTTGCATTACGACATGCATTACGACAATGATTAAATAAACATATTGTATAATTAACCTTTTTACCCTTAAAATTTTCATTTAAAAACTCATTCATTTTACCATAGTTTGTTCTAACAAATCTATTAATATCTTGAATTAATATTGGTTCTAAAATTAAATTTGATATATATTTTGGATAAGGTACAACTTCATGTGGACGTGCACACTTTTTAACTAAACAATGTATACATACATTCTTATTTACAATTAAATCTGATAATAAACATTCTTCTACATTATCCTCTTCACTAATCTTCTCCACGATAGCATTAGTCGAGGGTTCTAAAGTCTTTTTATTCTTACGTAAACTTACATCCTCCCAATCATCATCTTCATTTAATGCTTGAAAACGATTAGAAGACATTTTTTACGTACTAATAAATAATATCTAATTTAATATTTTTTACCATGTTTTCACCATCTTATTAAAATAGTTTTCATTTTTTTTATTTATAAAATAACCCTTTTATAAATATATTATCCAAAAATAATTATTACCACTATTTTGAAACTAGAACCACAATATATAGTATCTATAATATCATAGTTTAACATTTCATATTATATTATCCATTTTTCTTTAAGTCCATTTTTAATTCAATTTAATTCAATTTAATAGTTTTTATCTAATAAAAACTATTCTTTCTATTTAGAAAAAATATATATACATATATGTTATTATTACCACAACATATAATTTGAAAATAATAATATATAGTTATCCATATAATTATTATTAATGTCAATACCCGAAGGCATATTTTATATGTCATTCTTTTTTATATTCACTCATTTTAAAAAGATTCATTTTATAAATAAAAAAAGAATAATAAAATTAAAATATATAAATAGTTTTTAGTTGATAAAAACTATTCTTTCTAGTTGTGAAAGAAATAAATGCATACAAGTTATTATTACCACAACTTGTACTATATAAATAATATTATATGGGTTTCCAGATTAATATTATTTAAGTATTTTAAAACATATTTTATATGTCATTCTTTTTTATATTCACTCATTTTGAAAGAATATAAATAAATAGGTTATAAAAAAGTGATTTTTATAACCGGTGATTACAACAGGAGTTAAGAAGATATGATATGACTGGATGACCGAATACATATATATAATGCGGTTGGTTGGTTAATAATTGGTTGGTCGAGATCATATGAAACAAAGTTTTTTTTTGGTATCACTATTTGTGGATTTAAGATAAACCTTACTTAAATGGATTCATCACGAATTATTCGATAAACTAAATTTAAGTTTATATAGAATAAGTACTTTTGGTTTGCAAAAGACGTGTCTGAAAGGACTCATTGACAAACTGTGTATTTGTCAACGGTGAATTCGCATTATTTTTCAAGAAAATCGACCAAAGTTATTCCCGGAAAATAACAGAACAAATTTAGACGCCCTTGGTTTTTTTATATAAACAAACATTTAAAACAAAATTTCTATAAAAATATATACAAATATACAATATTTAACATATACAAAATTTTAGATAAAATACAATAATTTAATTTAATAACAAAAATTTAAAGATATTCCAAATATCTTGTTGAATGGACCGGTATTATAAAAAATATAAAAAAATATTTATTAAAAACAAACAAAAACACATATAATAGTGGGTATGTACAGCTATATACAGATTTGAGAAAGAAGAATGAATAATAACATTTTGTGCACATTAAAATATTGAAAATGTAAATAAACAAAACTTCTTTCTAAATTATATTAATAAAAAAATTTGGTAAAACGAAACGAATAAATTTTTCTTAAAGGTATATAGAGATATGAGTATATCAAATTATAATCAAAAAATATATTTAGTATGTCGAGGTACAAATTGTAATGATATTATTAAAACAATTAATAGTGATAGTTATTTAAGTGGTAATTCACTAAAAAGTGAGAGTTATTCAAGATTAGATGAAGTTGGATTGAAAGAGATCTTTATGTTAATTAATAGTACTATTAATAAAGAGAAATTAGGTTTATTAAATCCTTCAGGAATTAATGCACATATATTATCTTCTTTAGATTATGCTGCTATTGAATCTGGTTTAATTATGTATTATGAACTATCAGATCAAGTTAAATTATATCCTGTACCCTTTTTAAGTAATAAAAGTGGTATATATAATCAAAGGGATTTAGATAAGATAAAAGAACTATTTGGAAAAGAAAGAAATCTTTCTAAAAAATATTGGAATAAAAAAACATTAAATTCTAGTTTACATAGAAACATTCTTTCTTTAAAAACAAAAGTACCAGAAATTGATTGGAAATTTACAAATGAAACTATTCGATTTAGATCAAACTCACGCAATCAAAATATAAAGATATCACGAAGTTCTTTAAATTCATTTCAATTTGCAAATTTTAAAAAGGATATATTATATCCATTAATAAGGGAGAGTATAGAGGGTGGTGGAGGAACAGAATTAAAACCGATAGTAATAATATGTAATTATGAGACGATAGAGAAGATGTTTGATGATATGACAAATAGGGATAAATCGTTGTCATCAAAATATGATAAAGTTGAGAATGGATCAATATGGAGTGTTGATATGAGTATAAGTAGAATGATGTCAGTTGGTAAGTGGAATTATACATATAGATTTAATGATAGAAGTAAGGTATATCCGACAGAATACAATTCATCAGATTTAAGATATAATTCGGGGGATGATACTTTTCACTATGAATTTAAAAATAGGAAGTATAGATTGGTTGAG
>JACCDO010707208.1_pt1 | contig 13005 bp, 11 predicted proteins | sample 7446101 | NCBI WGS metagenome assembly JACCDO01 (sample SAMN15323440, study PRJNA562643) | freshwater metagenome | isolation source: river surface water | place: USA:Blue River Watershed | collected 2017-08-16
GATTAAAAACCTGTTTTTTCGTAATATGTCTGTTCGTGCTAAGGATATCCTTATCGATGAGCTCGCCACCTCTCCACCACAAAAAGCTAGTGATATCAGTCAGGCACGGCGCGAGATGGTAGACCTTGCCCTAAGCCTTGAAGGGGAGGGTAAGATCCATATAAAGGGCCGTGGCGAAAAGCTTGTTTAGGTAGACCAACCTATAAAATTCAGCTATGATTCCAGCGTTATGCGCCGTCATAGCTGGGATTATGTATAGGTAAAAAAACATGTCGGAACCTGCGCCAATAAAAATCGAGCACTTAGGTTTTGGGTACAGCAAAACTACCACTGTACTTTCGATTCCATCATTTGAATTACGGCAAAACGAACATTTATTTCTCCATGGCCCTAGCGGTAGCGGCAAAACCACGTTTCTAGGCTTAGTCACAGGGATTCTCACTCCAACGACAGGCAAGGTCATGATCCTAGGCAAGGCCCTATCTGAGGTGCCCAACTTAGAACGTGATAAATTCCGTGGCGAGCATATCGGCTATATTTTTCAGATGTTTAATTTAATTCCCTATTTAAGCGTTTTAGAAAATATTACTCTCCCCTGTTACTTAAGTCCTAAACGGCGTTCCCGACTTAATGGGTCACCTGAAAGTGAAGCCATGCACTTAGCGGAGCGGCTCGGTTTAAGGTCTTTTTTAGATTCAAAAGTAACAAATTTAAGCGTGGGACAACAACAACGGGTGGCAGCAGCACGGGCCTTAATTGGTTCCCCTCCATTGATTATCGCTGACGAGCCTACATCGTCATTAGATTATGACCAAAGAGAAGCTTTCCTTAAACTCTTATTTCATGAAGTAGACCGGTCAAAGGCGAGCATTCTATTTGTGAGTCACGACCATAGTTTAAAGCCCCTATTCCACCGAACGGTTGAGTTAAGAGAGATTAACTCAGCTGTACAATCCTAAGCACAGGGGGTACACAATGCATGCGCTGAAGCTAGTTTGGCTTTCACTAAAGAATCGCTCCCTCACGGCTTGGTTAACGATCCTTTCAATCTCCTTAAGTGTAGCACTACTATTAGGTGTGGAAAAAATCAGGGTAGGAGCCCGGCAAAGCTTTACAAACAGTATCAGTAAAACTGATTTAATTGTCGGTGCAAAAGGTGGAACCCTTCAACTTCTGCTTTACACGGTATTTCGCTTAGGAAGTGCTACAGACAATATCTCATATGACACCTACAAAAAAATAGCCCAGAGACCAGATATTGCGTGGACGATCCCTATTTCACTAGGTGATAGTCATAGAGGCTTTCGCGTTGTTGGAACAAACGAGCAGTTTTACAAATATTACCGCTTTCATGGTGATCGTTCGGTGTCACTTCATGAAGGCGACTGGGCGAAAGGCGTTTTTGACGTAACACTCGGAAGTGAGGTTGCGAAAAAGCTTGGCTATAAACTAGGCGCACGCATTGTATTATCACATGGCATTGGCGATATTGCGCTTCAACACCATGATGACAAACCGTTTACAGTTGTTGGTATTTTAAAGCAAACAGCGACTCCCATTGATCAAGCCGTATACATCTCGCTTGAAGGAATTGAGGCTATTCATCTTGACTGGGGAGATGGAGCACCTCCAACTAAAGAACATCAAATTAAAGCGCAAGATATCTTGAAACATAACATTGAAATCAAACAAATAACCTCATTTCTATTAGGCGCAAAGTCTAGGGTCGATACCTTGAGAATTCAACGTGACCTCAACGATTTTGTTGATGAGCCTTTAATGGCAATTATCCCGGGAGTCGCGCTTTCTGAGCTATGGGATGGGATTTCCTATGCGGAAGATATTTTAAGAGTTGTTACTGTTTTTGTGGTTATCGTAGGCTTACTAGGCATGCTAGTTGCTATCTATAACTCATTAAACGAACGAAGACGTGAAATGGCTATTTTGAGGTCAGTAGGTGCTGGACCTTGGAAAATCGTGAGCCTTATGATCATGGAATCAACTCTCCTGACAGGACTCGGCGCATTTCTTGGGGTCGGGTTGTTATACGGGTTACTCTTGGCGCTTGCTCCGGTGGTCGAAAACGAATTTGGGCTTTATATCCAAATTGGGTATCCTACTATTGTGGAGTGGACCTACCTAGGTTTAGTGTTGGGGACGGGTGTCTTAATGGGAATTTTTCCGGCAATACGAGCATACCGCAACACACTAGCGGATGGCTTAACAATCAGGATTTAATATGAAAAAACCAACTAAAATTACCCTCATTGCGATATTAAGTCTTCTTCCCGTTACAGGGGTTGTGATTTACGGAGTAAGTAAAACATACTTCTCAGGTTCAGATAATACACCGCATACAGGGGGATATACAGAGGTCGATTGGCGGCTTCTTAGGGAGCTTGACTATCAAACGGGGAAACGAAGTGATGAGCTTAGCAAACTTGATGGTAAGTTTATTAAAGTACCGGGATTTGTAGTACCTCTTGATGATAATGACACGGGATTAAGTGAGTTTTTGTTGGTACCTAGCCCGCAAGCTTGTATCCATGTGCCACCGCCTCCACCAAACCAGATGATTATGGTACGTATGAAATCGGGGAAAACACCACAAAGATCTTGGGGGCCGGTATGGATCAAAGGAAGGCTCCATATATCCACACACGACTCTCAGTACGGCAAAATCAGTTACATGATACACGGCGACGGAGCTGAACCCTATCGTATGGAAGATTCGGTCGACCCCCTACCTCCTCCCACGACTCCTTAAGGACTTTATATGCTACACCTAGCTCATCATTTACAGGATAAATCTCATATTATCTGGGACTGGAACGGTACCATCCTCGATGATGTTGAAATCTGTATTGCAATTATTTCCGAAGTTCTTGTGGAGCACGGACTAAGCCCTATCTCAATAAGTGAATACCGGAGCAAATTTCATTTTCCTATTCACTCTTATTACCAATCGATCGGATTAAATCCTGAGAGGGTTGAATTTGCGTATGTCACCAAGCGCTTTATCAAAGCATATGAAGAAAGACTTCCGGGCGCATCCCTCTATAGGGGTGCACGTGAAGTTTTAGAATTGTTATCGAATATGGGCAAAACCCAGTCTGTTTTATCTGCAGCCCATGAACATGACCTCCGTAGACTTCTCGCCTCACACGGACTAGATAAATATTTTACTCAAGTTTCTGGTCTTACTAATCACGATGCGGATTCTAAGGTAGGACGGGGACTGCAGCATATCAAGGCTCTTAATATCCCTCGAGAAGACATCATACTCATAGGTGATACTGACCATGACTTGGAGGTGGCTGAAGCTCTAGGGATTGATGCTATTTTACTGGATAATGGCCATCAATGCGGCGACCATTTGAGAAAAAAACATCACCGCGTCTTTCCTCGGTCACAAAACATCTAATTAATTCTCGCGGAATTAAGGCCATTGACTTCAAGCTAAGATCCAGCCAATAGCCAAGGCTAAAATTACTGTAAACTGTACCGACCGTATCTTTTTCAGGCTTTGACTGTACTTCTTGGACTACCTAGCATTGATGCGCTAGGCCCTAACTCGGGCCCATCAAAAGGTTGTGTTGGACTGTGATGCCAATAAATGTCACAACAAACTTTTATACCTTTAAAAAAACCGTGAGTAAAGCAGACCCATCGTCGAGAGTCTATGCTGCCTGCCGTACATCCCGCTCACCTAACGTTTCAGTCAACTTCAAGGCAGCTTTAGCAAGAACATCTGATTTTTTTGTTAACTCATCAGCGGCGCTAGAGCACTCCATCGCAGACCTATTCCCCACTTGGGTTGCTTCATTAATCTGGTCAATAGCTTTGTTAATCCCTTTAACCCCATTAGCTTGTTCATTACTAGCCGAAGCAATACTGCTTACTGAATCCGCGACCTTTGCTGAAATCTCTGACAGTTCAATTAGTACTTTTTGACAATCATTAGAAATATTAATTCCCGACTCAACCTTACCTTTTGTTACCGCCATAAGACCCGTTACAGCTTCCTGGGTTCTGCCAATAATAGATTTAACTTTATCGAGGCTCCCACTTAAGAGCTGGGATATTTCCTTCGAAGCTGTGCCGCTAAGGGCTGCTAAATTACCTACTTCTTCTGCAACAACAGCAAAACCCTTACCATGCTCACCAGCTCGCGCAGCTTCCACCGAGGCGTTAAATGAAAGTAATTTAGTTTGGAATACAATGTCATCTATAACTTTTGTTTTATCACCGATTTCTTGAATCACTTTTACAATATTGCCCAAATCTTCGCTACTATCTGAAACAGCTTTAGCAATCAAATCTGTACTTTCACTAATACTTTGAATCGCACTCACCACCCCACTTACAACCTCTCTACCTCGCTCAGATATTTTTTGCGAGGACAGTGCATCTTGCTGTGAATGAGTCGCCATTTCAGCTGACCGCTGCGCCATCGCAGCAATTTCACTCATGCTAGCTGCGGTTTCCTGTACTGCCGCCGCTTGCTGTGAGCTTGCTGTTGCTAAAGCTTGGGAGGTTTGCGAGAGTTGAGCCACTGATACCTTCACATCATCAGTAACTCCACCCACCTGCCTATTGGCTTGGGACATGGCTCTAGATGACTTAGAAACCGTATACCAAGTCGCTACAACTCCAAGGCCTGTTGATAAAAGAAGAAAAGAAATAGCCAAAAAGGCCTTTTCAATGCGTTCTGCAGTGCCATCAGCAATTTTTTTCTTTGCTAATTCAGCGACTAGCTTTTTAAACTCAGCAAATGTCTGGTCCTGTACTGCTCGCGCTGGTAGATACACCTTTGCATAGTATTGCGCCGCGCCCTTCTCGCGCTTAGCCACCATCTCGCCCACCTTTTCTTCAATGACAGCGAGTTCTTTAGCATCATAGTCAGCCATTTTGGCGTTAAGAGAGCTAATAGCGGCATTACTAGCCACCAAAGACTCTAACTCTTTGGAATACTCGACAAATTTTGCATCTGCGGCTTTTTTTCTCTCAAGCTCAGCGACGTTATCTGGATAAAGGAGATACCCACGCAAGCCCTCTGACATCTTCACCATCTCAAGCTCACTTGAATCAGCAAGATGAACCATCTTTAGCGCTTCTTCTTCGTGCGTCGAAGGCTGTGTAAATGAAATGAGAGTAAAAGTCACGAAGACTGCACCTAATACACTTGGAATTAGAGGCATTAAGAGTTTTGCTTTTAAAGAAATTGTCCGAGCCATATCCCCTCCAAATTTTGCCTATCTAGGCTTAGGCAATTTTCGGCCACAATGGGCTTTTACTTAAGGTGGGGCATTTTTAATAATTCATAAATTCCCAATATATACGAATATAGACCGCTAGATAAAAGACGCTCACAAATTAAATCTAAGGATGCCAGCGTTTCACAATTAAACAAATGAGTTAGCACGCTATCTAAGTTTGGATGTCAGATTTTTGCGAAATTCCATTGGCTCAGTAATTGCTTTAATCGTTCATTTTGCCATAGGAGTGCGTTTTACGCTTGAAAAATGCATTACTAGACCTCTACTGCTCGTTAACTTAGCCAATGATAAGGGAAAAATTCCAAAAACGTATCAGATTGCTGTATTTAACGCGGTATTTCGATTTGCCCCACGTCAAAAGAATAGACTTACAACATTCTATTTGAACCTACTTCCTAAGTCGCAAACTATGATAGAGTTGTAACTAATCGCACCATAGTCTTACTTCATGATTACTATTGGAGATCGACGATGTTTATAGGGCATTTCGCAGTGGCACTTGGAGCTAAGAAAATGGTGCCCACAATCAATTTAGGCGTGCTCTTTCTTGCTTGCCAACTTTTAGACCTCATTTGGCCCTGCCTTGTGCTATTAGGCATTGAAAGCGTAAGTATCGATCACACTGCTACGGTGGTAAATCCACTTAATTTTGAGTATTATCCGTATTCTCATAGTTTAGTTATGTCGATAATTTACAGCCTTGCACTAGGGACCATTGTTGCAAAGGTTACAAAGTCTAGACGAGGAGGAATTGTAACCGGGTGCGTCGTCTTTTCCCATTGGATACTAGACTACATTACACATCGTCCAGACCTTCCTCTCACCTTTGATGGCCTCAAGGTAGGTTTAGCCATGTGGAATTCATTAATTCTTACTACCTCAGTAGAGCTGACTCTTTTTGCAACTGGAATCTGGCTATATTTGAAATCAAATCATCACCCAAGTGCAGGAAAAGGGTTTTGGGCACTCATGATTTTTCTTCTCGTGCTTTACGCTGGAAATATCATTGGACCAAAACCAGAAGTAAATACGCCCGCAGCTATGATCGCTGGACCTGCAATGGCACTTTGGATCATTGTGCTTCTCGCCTTTAAAATTGACCGGACTAAAGTTTAAAGCCCGTCAGACCCTGACTGAACAGATCATTCCAAGTCTGGGCTACTACCAAGAACAATACAAACGGCTGTTTTAACCCGTGATATAAGAAACCAAAGCTAAAAGACCTTAAAAGTATCTCTCACCTTCGGACATTTATTATAAATTTTTACTCTCATTTCGAGATATTCTTCATGGATCAAACTCAACCAGCTTAGATTGTGTCATCCATCACAATCTAATTCGTACGCCCTTTATTCAGAAGACCGAGAGGTTCTTTAAGTAGGCTAATCCCTCCCAATAAAGCTCCAACAAGAACAACACTAACTGAGGTCATCAAAGCAACTTGTAAAGGTACATCAACCTTAAAAACCCAGATCTTTTCAAATGCCACATACGCTAAAACGTAAGCAAAAATGACCGCCAGGCCTGCCCCCAGAATACCGGCTAAAATCCCCAAAAGTAGGAATTCAAAAATGATGCTACTAAAAAGTGGGCGGATCCTTCCACCAAGGACCTTTAAAACTTGCATTTCATAGGCTCGTTCATCTGCCTGAAAGGTGGTGATAGCAACCACTACGGCCAAGCTTGCTAGCTGGGCTAAGATGGACATAATCAACAGTGCTTGGCTTATTTGGTCCACTAACGCTAGGATGCGACCAGTCGCTTCATGGACGTCCACCACGGATATATGAGGGAATTTTTCCACAATGCCCGCTTGCAGGGACTGCCTACCTTGGGGTGAAAGGCCAAATATCGTCGCAACAAAGGTCTTTGGCGCGTCGTTTAAAACTCCCGGCTGAAACTGCACGAAAAAATTAGGTGCAAAACTGGTCCACTGTACTTTTCGCGTAGACACCACACGTCCGGTAATACTAACGCCTTCCACCAAAAAGGTGAGTTGATCACCTAAAGTTAATCCAAGCCGCTCCGCGAATCGATACTCCAACGATATCTCGGGAACTTCCCCCACCTCTTTAGCAAACTCCCGGCCACTTACAAGGCTCTCAGATTCTGCCAATTTCTCCCGGTAAGAAAGGTTATAACCCCGCAGAAGTGACCGTTCGGCTTCCTCCGCTTCCCGCGTATTTACGACTGATTTCTTTAGCCAGTCCTTTGCTGTAATCTGGTTTACCGAGATAAGCTGTGCCCGGATAAGGGGTGATAAATGCCTAAGCTCGCCCTGATGATCTGCCACCATTCTTTTAAGCTGATCTGTTTCTTCATCTAAAATATCAAAGAGAAAAAGACTTGGGGGTGCGAGCGTACCACCTGATTCTAAATCACTTGCAATAATCGATTTAAGCATGGGGACAAGACACATCAGCATCGCCCCAAGTGCTAAACCTAAAAATCCAAGCATGGTAGGCGCTCGCCGTCTAGTCAATGAAAGTCCCGCTACTACAAAGGGCCACGCCCCTGGACTTATCCATTTTTTGAGAAGAACACTGCCGATTCCAAGCAAACCCCGCCCCAATACCCAAAGCAGAAAAAATGCAGCAATAAAACCGGCGACAAATATGCTCCCCATGTTCCAAGACGAAGACTGGTACACCGCCATTCCCCAATAAAACAGCAGCGATGGTAACCAATACATGAACTGCCCAGAAAGTCCCTGACTGAGAGGTGCATCTTCACCTTCCCTAAGAAGAGTTTGAGGATTGGTTGTTTTAATGCCCGAAAGTACTGGTAAGGCAAACATCAAACTACCGAAGGCTGCAAGGGCCATGACCTCAATAAATACACTTTCATTAACGGTGATAATTAAATCATGGGGAATTAAACTGCCGAAAAAAGAACGAAATAACGGTAAGCCACAGTATGAAATTCCCGTACCTAATACACCCGCAAGCAAAGCCAAAAAGATTATTTCGATTATAAAAATCGCAATAATCCTTCTCAAGGTAAGACCTAAACTCAAGAAAATAGCAATGTCTCTGCTTTTTTTACTTAAGTAATGCCGAAATAAATAGGTTCCGCCAATCCCGGTGAGAAACGTCGCTACTAAAGCCACAAGGCCTAAATAGTCACTGAGGTAGGATAAAACCCGTCCCATATCGTTAGCGCTTTCACGGCTTGTTTTGACCCTTAAGGATAAAGAAGGAGACTGCCCACTTTTTCCCACAAACAGCTCTCGAATTGCCGACTCATATTTAGCTAATTCATACCCCTGGGGTAGTTCAAGCAAAGTGGCATAGGAAACACGACTCCCTCTTCCAATTAAACCCGTCTCTTTCAAAGAGCTGAGAGGGATATAGATTCTGGGGGCGAGTTGAATACCGAATTGGGAGACTGTTGGATCAAATGCAATAAAATCTTTGACTGTAAATCGACCTTCCCCGACTTTAACCTCATCACCGCCCTTCGCATCGAGCTGTACTTTTAATTCTGGTGCCAATAAGGCTTCACGGCCTGCATCGAAATTATGAGCCTCAAATAGAAAATCCCCTAAACGATCTAGTTTGAGCACCCCATAAAACGGATATAAATTATCTACCGCCTTCACTTCCACTAACCTAGTCTTACTTTTGAGTGCTGACATAGTCAGCATACTCACTTCTTTCCGCATGCGGGATGAGGGAGGCAAAAGATTCTTTAGGGACAGCTCCTCCTCAGAGGTGATTGGCCGTGCCCCTGAGATGATGAAATCTCCGCCAAGCATTTTTTTCGCACCTAAATCTAAGTACGTCGTCAGACTTGCACTAAGAGTTTGGACAAATATAAACCCAACTAAACCTAAGCTTAGATTAAAAACAAAGCTAAAAACAAATAACTTAGAGGCAAGTAAATCTTTTATCGCTAATGAAACTGTGAGAGGAGAGATCTTCTTAAGCATTGATAAAATGACCTCGAGATAACTTCAAAGTACGGTTGCAGAGTGCAGCTAACTCAGAGTTATGGGTCACAAGAATTAACGTAGAATTATGTTTTTTAGCGACTTCAAACAGGAGGGACATAACTTTTTCGCCGGTGTCTGTATCAAGGTTTCCACTGGGCTCGTCAGCTAAAATAATCTCGGGGATATGCACCATTGCCCGTGCAATCGCAACCCTTTGGCATTCTCCACCACTTAATTCGCGTGGTAAATGCCCACTTCTATTTTTAAGACTTACATCATCTAAGGCCTTTAGAGCCTTTAATCTATAATCTCTTACTCCCTGAATTCGTAAGGGTAATTCAACATTTTCTAATGCTGTAAGGTGAGGAATGAGATGAAACTGCTGAAACACAATTCCCAAATGTTTTGCCCGAAACGATATGAGAGCGTCCCCCCTAAGATTCGCAATCCTCTCACCAAGCATCATGACGGTCCCGCTCGTCGGGTGATCTAAACCTGCAAGTAAACTAAGGAGCGTGGATTTACCACTGCCTGATTGGCCGACAATAGCTAACGTCTCGCCACGCTCTACGGAGAGGGAGATGCCATCTAATACTTTAATTTCACCGGTAGGGTGACTGAAAGTTTTTACGATTTGAGTGAGTTCAATTGCAGTCATTTAATTGGCCTTGCCTTTGACCTTAACCAAATATTTTTCTAAGTACGGCAGCATCACCTTTGCCATAACTTCATGCCCTTTTGGGGTGGGATGAATGCCATCAGCTTGATTTAGCTCAGGATGCCCCGCAACCCCCTCCAACAAAAAAGGAACCAAATCGGTTTGTTCTGATTTTGCAAGCTTGGGAAAAAGATTCTTAAAGGATAAGGCGTAGTCTTTCCCATAATTAGGAGGGATTTGCATCCCTGTTAGGAGCACGGGGATTTTCTCTTGTTTAGCATGGTGAATGATAGCTTTGAGATTCTTTTCAGTTTCTTTTAAATCTACTCCCCTCAGTCCATCATTAGCTCCTAATTCTAGCACCATCAAATCCGGCTTTTCACCTGACTTTAAATACCATTTTAACCGGGATAACCCGCTTGCGGTGGTAGATCCTGAAACACTTCTATTGATAAGCGTGACCTTATATGTCTCGTTAAGCTTTTTCTCTACGAGATGCGGCCATGCATCCTCTGGGGACACCCCTAACCCTTCGGAAAGGGAGTCTCCTAAAACTAAAACTTTAAAGGGGGACTTGGCTTCAGCATTCAGCGAGAACATCATGAGCAGCACGAAAAAAAACCTTAAAGCCACCTTCATCCTTAGCCCTCAAGTTTTTCGACAATAAGGTCTACAAATCCATCCGGATCATTATAAAAGTCTCTGGTTGAGTAGGTTTCATTAAACCAGGTTGATATGGGGTCTTTCTCGCCTTTTTTCGCCATTTTAACGATACTTTCATAGGTGGAGAGCAGCTCTAATACACGGGTAGCCACTCCCGTGGCTCGTCCGCCCGAGGTGGGGTGCTTTTCACGCAGGTACTTCAATATTAAATAGACTAAAACCGGGTCTCTCTTTTCAGCTAGATTGAACGCATCAGCTGAAACTAACGTCCCATTTTCTAACCCGTGAAGAAGGCGTTTACCTTCGCGCTTTTCAAACTCTTCACTCATAATTTATCTCCTTATGTTTAAAGCAAACCTGACCTTCTTAGTAATGCATCGGGATCAGGGGCGCGGCCCCGAAATTGACGGTAAAGCTCCATGGGGTGAATACTACCGCCACGGGATAAAATGGAGGTTTCAAACGCTTCGGCTACCTTGCGATTAAAGAGCCCTTCTTTTAAAAAGAGTTCAAACGCATCAGAATCCAAAACTTCAGCCCACTTATAGCCATAATATCCAGCCGAGTACCCACCACTGAAGATATGTTCAAAGGCACAAGAAATATTCATTCCTGGGACAGCGGGTAACAAATCTGTAGGCTTGACGGCCTTACCTTCAAACTCTTCAACACTCGATACTGCGCTGATATCCAAGTCATACCATGACATATCAAGGAAACCAAAACGGAGCTGGCGCATCATAAAATAGGCAGCATGAAAGTTCTCTGAAGCAATCATGCGATCAATAAGTGCGTCGGGAATAACTTCGCCTGTCTGATAGTGATGGGCGAAAAGCCTTAAGCTTTCCTTCTGTTTTACCCAGTTTTCCATGATCTGAGACGGCAGTTCTACAAAGTCACGATAAACGTTCGTGCATGACAAACTTTGGTACTGCACTCTTGATAATAACCCATGAAGTGCGTGGCCAAACTCATGAAATAAAGTCGTGACTTCTTGAAATGTGAGAAGGCTAGGAGTTGACGGTGTCGGTTTCGTAAAGTTACAAACAATACTAACATGGGGTCTGTGATCTTTGTTGCCGTCAAGCCACTGCCCTTTATAACGGGTACACCACGCTCCGCCGCCCTTCGTCGCACGGGGGAAAAAATCAGTATAGAAAAGCCCTAAAAACTCGTTACTTGATTTTTTTGAGACGATAAATGCCTTGACGTCGGGTGCGTATACGGGCACCTCCTTCGTTTCGACAAACGTTAAATCGAATAATTTTTCAGCGTGAATAAATGCACCCTGCAAGACCCGGTCTAGCTCAAAGTAGGGCCTCAATTCCTCCGCGTTAAAGGCATACCGTTCCTCTTTAAGTTTATTGGCCCAGTAAGCGTAATCCCATGGCATTAATTCATTGCCACCACCCTTTTCTTTCATATAGGTGCGGAGCTCAGCCATCTCTTTTTCGGCTGCGGGCTTAGTCTTACTAAGGAGACGTTCCAAAAATGCCCAAACATTTTCCGGTTTTTCAGCCATGCGTTCTTCAATTTGAAAAGCAGCGTGGGTTTTGTAACCAAGGAGCTTAGCCCGCGTATGCCTTAAGGTAGCAATTTTTTTAACTAAGTCTTGGTTCGAGTGCTCGCCTTGAAATGCACGTGAGTTAAATGCGCGCCAAACCTTTTCTCTTAAGTCACGCCTGTCAGCATATTTGAGAAAAGCTATAACGCTGGGTCCGTGAAGGGTAAAAAGCCACCCTTCCTTGCCCTTTTCCTTGGCAGATTCCCTAGCTGCAATCCTCGCCGACTCAGGGAGACCACTTAACTCGCTTGGGTCACTAAGCCATAGCTCATAACTATTGGTGATTTTAAGCACATGCTGGGAAAACTGCGGACCAAGTGTAGAGAGCTCAGAGTCAATTTCCCGAAGTTTTTGCTTACTGGCTTGATCTAAGAGTGCCCCATTACGGACGAATCCTTTGTAGGTTTTATCACTTAAGGTTTTCTGCTCAGCTGTTAAAGTCTGGGTCTTAGAAACCTCATACGCTTTTTTCACACGACTAAATAGCTCAGCATCAAGGTTAATATCGCTCTCAAACTCCATAAGCTTTGGCATAATCTCGCGCGCAAGATTATGCATAGCTTCATCCCCATGTGCAGCCCTCAAATTACTGTAGGTGTAAGCCACATCCGAAGCCAGTGAGCCAATCTTCTCTAACGCAGCAATCGTATTAAAAAAGTCTGGGTCCGATGTTTCTGATTTTAACTTTGCAATATCTCGTTTGGCCTCCGAAATTGCTTCGGTAAGCGCTGGTAGGAAATGCTCGCTACGAATTAAATCAAATTCTACCGCACCAAATTTTCGTGGTGATTGCCTTAACAGTGGATTCTCGTTAGTCATAGTGCTCCCTTCGAACGAAGTTCCTGAAAGAAACTATACCACATTCGATGAGAACTTCATGGGAAGCTAAAGTATTCTATGACCTGGA